>Ga0114933_10000721_pt1 | contig 39085 bp, 30 predicted proteins | sample 4SBtaG_FD_89691 | JGI IMG/M metagenome (GOLD analysis project Ga0114933, IMG submission 89691) | Deep subsurface microbial communities from Kolumbo volcano to uncover new lineages of life (NeLLi) - 4SBTROV12_W25 metaG | ecosystem: Environmental > Aquatic > Marine > Volcanic | place: Kolumbo... | reverse complement strand
TGGCCTCTTCCATGACCTTGTTCCACTGGGCAGTGTACTGGTCAGATGGAGCGCCGTAAGGCAGCGGAGCCAGATAGGAACGTGCCTGATCTGAGAGTTCGTTCAGCGCACTGCGGCCTTCTCTTGTCACCCGATTCGCATATCTGCGCGGGGCATTGGCCGCAACAACGTCTAGATCATTCTCCCGAGCAAACTCTACGACCGGCTTGTAGTCTGTCTCATAGTTGCTCCACGGACTGCTTGAAAGCTGGAAGTGCGATTCGCTGATCAGGCCATCGAGATACTCGTCCACGATGTACTGAACGTCCCGTGCAAACATTTCCATTGAGAGCGCAGAAGCGTGGCCGAAAACATCAAACATGGTTTCGAAAACAATCTTTTCGATGTGATGCGACACCGGATCGTTGTGCAGTTCACCGATGAAAACCACGTCGACGCCACCGAGTGCTTCGGCGAGCTCAGCTTCGGTTGCCGGAGTGCCGTCAGAGCGGTAAATCCTGAAGCTGTCTGAACTGACGTCAGCAACCTGCTCGTCCTGAGCGTCCTGTGCAATGGCAGGAACCGCGAGAACAGATGCAAAAAACACAAGACAGAGTGTAAGGCGAGACATATCGATGTATCGGCTGGTGGTGGGAGTCGGGGGAATCAAGCAAAGGTACTGAGACAGCGTGCGACTGTCGAAGGCGAATTACCGCCTGCGTTTGTGGTCGCGACCCTGACCTTTTCTATTGCCTCTATTCTCATCGCGGCGCTCGTCTCTTGACGGCTCTGCAGTCGATGACTTGTGGAGTGATTCGTGATACAAATCATCGAGGAGCATGGCCAAAAGTTCTGGCTCCTCACCTGCGAGATTGTTAACGAGCGGAAGGAACCGCTGCAACCGTTCTTTTTCCAGATTGGAACGATCCCTGAAAGTGGATTCAAGAACAACAGTGAGTCTGTCTGTAACTCGTTGGGCGACATCATCTTCGTCGGGTACTTCGTGTTGTGTCATGGGAATGGAATAGCGTTGCCCGATGGCAAGCAGATTGCGTTGTTCTTCTATTGAAATGAGCACGAGCGCGGTGCCTGTCTTGCCAGCGCGTGCCGTTCGTCCAGCCCGGTGGACGTAATATTCTGGATCCTGAGGCAGGTCGTACATGATCACGTGACTCAGGTCGGTGATATCGATGCCCCTTGCTGCAACATCTGTTGCCACCAGAAAACGCAGACGACCATCCCGGATCTTCTGCATAACTTTCTCTCGCGCATTCTGCGAAAGATCACCAGACAGGCTGTCTGCATCGAAGCCATAGTTCTTGAGGAACTGGCCCAGATATTCAACGTCGCGTTTCGTGTTGGCGAAAATGATCGCCGAATCCGGGTTTTCCATCTCGATCAGGCGAGCCAGAATGCGGTCTTTCGCCATTCTCTCGCATCTGAAGTAGCGGTGTTCAATGGCATCTACGCTGACATTTCCGCTGCTCAAGGAAAGGAATCCCGGATCGTTCAGAAACTTGGTCGACAAGTAGCGAACTCTTTTCGGCATGGTCGCACTGAACATGCACGACTGTCGGTTTTTAGGCAGATACCGTTCGAGCTTCAACATATCCGGGTAGAAACCCATTGACAGCATCTCGTCAGCTTCGTCGAAGACCAGCATTCTGAGGTCATCGAGAATGAGGCGACCCTGCTGAATATGATCAAGGATTCGACCCGGTGTTCCAATTATTACCTGAGCTCCGTCGCGGAGTGCCTTGATCTGAGGCTCATATTTGACGCCGCCGTAAATGACCACACTTGAAAACGGGTGATCTCCTCTAAGGCTGTCAAACTCCTCATGAATCTGGCGCGCGAGCTCTCGAGTCGGGGACAAGACGAGTGCCTGGGCACCCAACTGGGTTTCGTCCAGCAGATTGAAAAGGGGCAACAGGAAGCCACCTGTTTTCCCTGAACCCGTGCGCGATTGTACGATCATATCCCGTCCGTCGAGGAGATACGGGATGGCCTTTTCCTGAACTGGCATCAACTTTTGCCAACCAATGGATTGCACAGCGTGGCGAAGAACATCGGGAAGTGTCTCAACCGTTGCCGACGGCAGTGGAGGATCGGGTTCGGTGAACGAGCTTGTGGCTTTGGCTTCACTTCTCTCAGCCTGTGCTCTCGACGTCAGGTCGATCCCGGTAACAAAGCTCCTTTTAGGGCCGTTGGACATAAAATTCAGGGTACGCTTGTTCTCGCGTAGATTAATTCAGGCGGCGCGCTTTCGCACAGTTTACATGGCCAGGCCACCGTCCACGTGCAAAACGTGACCGGTAATATATGAGGCATCGTCCGAAGCAAGAAAAAGTACCGCCGATGCAATGTCTTCCGTGTTTGCCGGTCTGCCAACCGGTACCGACCCAAGCATCGCTTCCCTTGCTGCTTCCGAAAGCGAAGAAGTCATATCGGTCTCGACGTACCCGGGTGCCACAACGTTGACGGTGACTCCGCGCGCACCCAGTTCTTTTGCGAGACTTTTGGAAAAACCGATGATGCCGGCTTTCGAGGCTGCGTAGTTGGTTTGTCCTGCATTTCCCATGACGCCAACGACCGAAGAAAGGTTCACGATGCGGCCGTAGCGCTGACGCATCATCTGGCGGTAGGCTGCTTTGGAATAGTTGAAAACGCTTTTGAGGTTCGTGCCAACAACTGCGTCAAAATCTTCTTCACTCATTCGAAGCATCAGGTTGTCGCGCGTGACACCGGCATTGTTCACGATGATGTCCATCGATCCCCAATCGGCGACGATTTCGGCGACTGCCGACTCAGCGGCTGAAAAATCGGCAGCGTCCGCCTGAAATGCACGAGCTTTGACGCCTGCACCTTTGAGCTCTGCAACGAGTGCATTTGCTTCCTCGGTCGAGGAGCGGTACGTGAACGCCACGTTTGCTCCTTCTTCAGCGAAACGTGTGACGATGGCTTTACCGATTCCCCGGGTACCGCCGGTCACTAGTACGTTTTTGTCCTTGAATGATTCTGACATGAATACGTGTTTCAGTTTGATTCAATATCGGCCACGCTCGAGATCGAAGCCGTTTTTAATTCTCTTCCCAGAGTCCTCTTAACGAGACCACTCAGGACCTTTCCCGCGCCGATTTCGACGAAGCTCGATGCTCCGTCCTGTTCCATAGTCTTGAGAGACTGTGCCCATTTCACGGGCGCTGTCAGCTGATCCACAAGTCGCTGGCGGATCTCATCCGGGCTCTGCGAAGGCGCCGCCGTGACGTTCAGATATACCGGGCACACAGGTTCTTTGATGGTCAGCGCGGCGAGCCCTTCTGCGAGGCCCTCCGCGGCAAACTCCATCAGTGGCGAGTGAAATGCTCCCGAGACGGGAAGCGGAAGGGCTCGCCGCGCCCCTCGTTCTGGTGCTAATTCGACAGCCCGTGTCACGGCTTCCACATCTCCTGAGATTACAATTTGTCCGGGCGAATTGAAATTGGCTGGCTGCACGATTCCTTCCGCGGAAGCATCGGCACATAGCTGTTCAACATCGGCATCTTCCATTCCCAGAATTGCGGCCATCGTACCCGGGCGGACATCACCCGCTTTGGACATCAACTCCCCGCGAAGGCGAACGATGCGCAGTCCGTCTTCGAACGAAAGGGCTCCGGCAGCCGCGAGGGCACTGTATTCACCGAGGCTGTGACCCGCGACCATGTCAGGTGTGCCAAGTCTCCCGTCAGCCGCAGCAAGAACAGCCATAGAATGAGCAAACAAGGCAGGCTGGGTGTACTGAGTCTGTTTCAGACGCGCTTTATCTACATCTGCGGAATCGCGATTTCCAGATCCAAACATCATGTCCGAGAGCGCAAAGCCGAGAATCTCGTCGGCCTGAATTAACAGTTCTCTGGCCGCAGGATTGTTGTCGAACAGATCGAAGGCCATACCCACATATTGTGATCCCTGGCCAGGAAAGAGGAAAGCTGTTTTTGACATCAAAAATCTCCTTCGGTGTTTACGCCTCTGATGGCGCGGAATCGTAGGCCCATTTCACGTAGGCTGACCCCCACGTGAACCCGCCTCCAAACGCCGCCAAAACGAGATTGTCACCTTTTTTCAATTCAGATTCCCAATCGGCAAGGCAGAGCGGGATGGTAGCGGCCGTCGTGTTCCCGTAACGCTCGATGTTGAGCATGACCTTGTCCATCGTGACACCCATTCTCCTGGCTGTGGCATCAATGATGCGAAGATTTGCCTGATGGGGCACCAGATACCGCACATCGTCAGCAGTCAGACCGTTCTGCTCCATGATCTCTGCGGCTACGTCTGCCATGCCTTTGACGGCGCTCTTGAATACCGGTTGGCCTTCCTGATGCAGGTAGTGCCATCCATTGGCGATTGTCTCGGCTGAAGACGGGTTCAGGCTTCCGCCACCCAACATGCAAAGTGCCGACCACTGTGATCCGTCTGAATGCTCGATCGAGTCAAGAATTCCGTGACCGCTCGTGTCCGGCTCGAGAAGAACCCCGGCTGCTCCGTCCCCAAATAGAATACAGGTCGTCCGATCTGAGTAATCGACGATGCTGCTCATCTTGTCTGCTCCGATCACCAATACCTTTTTGTGCTTTCCGGATTCGATGAATCGAGCGCCGGTGGACAGCGCGAATAGAAAGCCCGAGCAAGCGGCAGACACATCGAAGGCCCACGCATTGGTTGCCCCTATGTTGGCGGCGACCATACAGGCTGTCGCCGGGAAAAACATATCCGGCGTTACCGTTGCGATAATTACGAGTTCTATTTCCTCCGGAGAAACACCGCTTTTGCGAAGGATTTCTTTGGCCGCTTCTGTGGCCATATAAGAGGTCGCCTTGTCAGGATCTTTCAGAATCCTTCGCTCCTTGATACCCGTTCTGGTCTGAATCCACTCGTCAGACGTGTCGACCAACTTCTCCAGATCGGCATTGGTCATCTTGTCTTCCGGGAGGAAGTGTCCAACAGCCGTGATGGCTGCTCGTACGTTTTCCATATCGTTATTCAGGTGATACTACCACGTTGGTTGGAGCGATGAGAGGGGTGATTGCGAAATGACCCAGGACTCGATTTCCACGGAAGCGCTCCATTACTGAAGAGCCTCTGCAATGGTCTCTGACACACGCTCGCGAATCATTTTGTCAGCAGCCAGAATCAGATTCTTGATGGCATATCCGTCCGATCCTCCATGTCCGATGAAGACCGTTCCATCGACACCGAGTAGCGGAGCGCCACCGAATTCTTTGTAGTCAAAACGTGCCTTCACGCCGGCGAGAGCCTTTGCAACTGCCGCCTGTTCCTGAGGCTGCATCTGCAATCGCATCATCTCCGCACCGATCATTTTCGGAAGGACGGTAGATACACTCTCTCCAAATTTGAGAAGGATATTTCCAACGAATCCGTCGCAGACAATTACATCTGCTGCATGATTCATGATGTCGCGTCCTTCAATATTACCAACGAAATTGATACCGTCGGCGGCAGTCAAAGCTTCATAAGCGCTCTTGGCCAGTTCGTCTCCTTTGCCCGGCTCTTCACCGACATTGAGAAGACCAACCGATGCGTTGGCCGCTCCAAGAACCCGTTCAGCATATACGCTTCCCATTCGGGCGAACTGGACGAGGTGCTCAGGTTTGCAACCTACGTTGGTGCCAACATCGAGAACGATAGCCACGCCTTTGAGCGTCGGGAAATATCCAATTACCGAGGGTCTTGAAACTCCCGGTAGGCGACCAACGATGAACAGAGCTCCGGCCATCACAGCTCCGGTATTTCCTGCCGAAACGAAACCGTCCGCCTGGCCCGCCTTGCACATTCCCATACCAATGTGTATTGAGGAACGTTGCTTGGTCTTGAGCGCTGTCGACGGGGATTCATCCATTGTGATGATATCCGGGGCGTCGACAATTGTGATGGCTGCCTGGACATCCGGATCCAGCTCGCCTACGAGTGGCAAAATACGATCTTCCGGCCCTGTCAGAATGACTGCCAGCTCGCCTGTGCGTTCGTTCAAAGCAAGAGCAACCCCTTCCACGACGACGTCGGGAGCATTGTCACCACCCATTGCGTCAACGGCAATTCGTGTGGGCATGAGGCCTCGGGGAGCTAGTTACTGGGAATGTCCCAACCTTGATCGACTGGGTCGAGGGGCTGAATCGCAAGAACGCGATCTTCGCAGAATGCCATCCTGGCAAAATGCGACTTTGGATAAATTCAATCGCCGATCCACCCGAGTGGCACGTTTCAGTGCATCGCATCTCGAGATTAACCGGCGTTTGATTATCCCGCGTTTTCGCGCTCTACAACTGAACGACCACGGTAGTGACCACAGTTCGGGCAGGCGCGATGAAGCAGTTTTGTCTCACTGCAATTTGGGCATTCCATTGTGGTAGGCGCGCTCAAACGATTGTAGTACGTTGAACGGCGCTTTCTTGTACGCGCTTTGGAATTCTTTCGTCTTGGGTTAGCCATAATGCAACCTGAAGCTTCAGCTGGTTTTTATTGTTCGGTTTCCCCTTCAGACTCTGAACGGAGCTTCGTCAGGGCGCTCCATCTCGGATCAATATCCGATTCTGTCGCCTCCCCGAACGAGGTGGGAATGTCCAGGTCCTTTGCTCCCGGCGCGATCTTTCGGATCGGCACTGCGAGCAGCAGGGTATCCCTTACTATGTTTGTGAGATCAATTTCCTGTTGGTCCACTTTGAGTGGGCGCAGGTCCTCGTCCTCGTTTTCCGGATCAATCTCGTTCGGCGGTAAAAATACCACCGAATAATTTCCTTTGACCGGATGATCAAAGTCGACCGCTGTTCGATCGCATACCAGCAAGGCTGTCGCCGAAGCTGACATCCTCACGTAGAGTCTCTTGCCGTTGACATCGATTCGCACCGCCGCTCGAATATTCGAAAAGCGAGTACCATCGATGTCAAGTTCTTCCGGGTCAGGCGAGAGTTCCAACTCGTGGACTCCTGCTTTCAATGATCTGATATCAATCTTGAACATCAATCCTTCCCGAACGATCGAGCAATGAATGAATCACCGATACTCTCGGCGATGCGGTCTCTGCAGTATGCGTTCCGAAGCCGGTCGGACACAGAAGGGCTAAGATACGGCGACATCAAGTCTTTTAGCAAAGCTTCTGCCCCCGGAAGAATGCCGAAAAGCGTGTGAAGTTTGACGAATTCAGGAGGCAAAAAACAGGGAAGTTGAACAAGTTCTGTGAAATCCATCTCGCTTCGCTTGAACTTTCACGGCTCAGTCGTTAGAATCGAGGGTGGTTATCAACATTCCGGTTTCGGTGTTGATGGCCGGTCCGAGACCTCTGCAACCCGGTAGAAACTCTGCAGATTTGCGGCGAGATGGACGAAAAATGAGACGTGAGATTCTCCCACTGGATCGGATATTTATTTCCATTATTGACTGATCCCCGAATCTGATGACTCATTGAGCCTGAATCGGCTCGAAAAGTGTTGACAACATGTGCATTTCTCCAATTCGGAGGAGTCTGGGGCTCTGCTTCGCCACAAAGGCGTCAGAGCCTTTGTGATCTTCACTGCTCATCGAACGATCCAGGACACGATAAGCTCTTTGTTTATAACCTGTTAACCAGAAACGACCAATTCTTGCTGATCTCGACCTCCGTTTTTGAAAGCTGAGTTTGCGTTCATCAGTCTTCTGTACTCTTCCGGCTAACATTGTTGAGAACGCGTGAATAACCGGGTCCTAAAAGACTCGAAACCACGCTTTTCGGCAGGCAAGTGAACAAAAATCCTGGCTTTGTCACAGACGCGTTCGACAATGTTGGCAGCGTCCGATAACAGAATTGATGATTCGGTGCGCGCCGCGCACCACCACGTAAGATTGAGTGTCGACTGAGAATGGAGAAATCTGCTGAAACAGTCTGGACAGAATGCCTCGAAATTATTCGGGACAATGTCAGCAGGCAGAGTTTCAGGACATGGTTCTCTCCCCTGAAAGCTCTGCGGCTCGAGGACGAGGGCTCGCTCCAGAAATTGACCATTCAGCTCCCGAGCCGATTCTATTTCGAGTGGCTGGAAGAGCATTATTTCGGGCTGTTGAGGAAGACCATTACAAAGGTGCTCGGAGCCAATGGTCGACTTTTCTACGACATCGTGATCGAGAAAGATGATCAGGAGTCGGGCTTTGATGGCACGGTCATGCAATTGCCGGCAAGACAACCTGCCAACGAGCCGCAACCTGTTCAGGCGGTCGGCCGAGACACACGCGAGGGCAATGTAGGTGGTGTTCCTTCCTCCCCTCCAACCGGGTATGGAATGCCTCACGCACCCGTCAGTCCATCCGGTTTCGGCAGTCCGGCAGGAACTCCGTCTTCGGCCAGCAGCTCGATCGGCAATCCATTCGTTATTCCAGGGATCCAGAAGCTTCAAGTCGAATCTCATCTGAATCCCAACTACACGTTTGATCGATTCATCGAGGGTGACTGCAACCGTCTCGCGCGTAGCGCCTCGCTGGCCATCGCGCAGCAACCGGGCGGAACGAGCTTCAATCCATTCCTTCTTTATGGCGGAGTTGGACTCGGAAAAACGCACCTGATCCAGGCGATTGGAAATTACCTCCACGCCAACAGGCCCGATGCCACGGTTCTCTACGTCTCGAGTGAGCAGTTTACGAATGAGTTTGTGCAGTCCATTCAGAACAACCGCGTCAGCGATTTCTCACTGTTTTATAGACACATCGACCTGCTGGTCATCGATGACGTTCAGTTCTTCAGCGGAAAAGAGAAGACGCAGGAAGAGTTCTTCCACATTTTCAACGCCCTCCACCAGAGCGGAAAGCAGATCATCCTCTCCGCCGACAGGCCACCTCGGGACATCAAGGGCATCGAAGAACGTCTGCTTTCCAGGTTCCAATGGGGACTCTCAGCTGACCTTCAACCGCCTGATTTCGAAACAAGAATGGCGATCCTGAAGCGCAAAGCCATTGAAGACGGAATCGACATCAGCGACGATATTTTTGAGTTTGTAGCCCACAATATCAAATCCAATATCCGCGAGCTTGAAGGTGCGCTTATCCGTCTACTGGCACACGGAACGCTACATAAGAGGGAAATCGACCTCTCGCTGGCGAAAGACGTTCTTCGCGACCTCATTACCGACTCGCGGGTCACGCTGACGATTGATCAGATTCAGCGGCTCGTCTGCGAGTATTTTGGGATTGAAGAAGACCTCGTCCGCGCGAAGACCCGCAAGCGTGAAGTAGTTCAGGCTCGTCAGGTGGCTATGTATTTCTGCAAGAAGCTGACTCAGCATTCACTCAAAACGATCGGCCTCCATTTTGGAGGGCGGGATCACTCAACGGTCATCCACGCCAACCAGAGTGTTGAGAATCAGATTGACACCGATCCGAAGTTCGCAGAAATCATTGAAGAGATCTCAAACAAAATTGATTTGAGAAGCCGGTAAAAACCGTTGCTTGGTGTAGAAATGACACCAAGTAAAATGGTATCTTGCGGGATCATTCTAATCCTGGGAAACTGATATGAAATTCGCCGCTTCAAGCGTTGAACTTCTCAAAGCCCTGCAAACCGTCAGCGGCGCCGTACCATCGAAAAGCACACTTCCGATTCTGGAGTGCATTCTATTTGAAGAAGATGGTGGAAAATTGCGCTTGAGCGCCACTGATCTGGAGATCTCGATCGTCCAGAAAATCGACGTGTCTGTCGAAGTTGATGGACCGACACGCGTCGCCGTTCCGGCCAAACGACTGATTGATACCCTGCGCGCACTTTCAAACGTTCCGGTCCGCTTCGCAGCCGATGCCGAATTCAACGTTGCTCTCGATACCGACCAGGGACACTACAAGATGGTCGGCCATGATGGCGCAGACTACCCGGCCCTGCCTGAGCTGAGTGACAGTGTGACGGTCGAGACCGACGGAGCGCTTCTAAAGCGAGCCATCCACAAGACTTCGTTTGCGGTCAGCCGCGACGCCCTTCGTCCGGCCATGATGGGGATCTTTTTTCAGATTACGCGCGACTCTGGCAAAACTGTCGCTACTGACGGACACCGTCTCGTCAAGCTCCAACTTGAGCACTTGAGCGCCGCCGAGGATCTTGAATTTATCGTGCCGGAAAAGGCCGTTTCCCTTGCTGCCAAAGTTGCCACAGACGATTCCTGCACATTGACGGTGGACAGCGGATATGCCGGTTTTGATTTCGGCGAGTCCCGCGTCCTGGCGCGTTTGATTGATGAGCCCTACCCGAATTATCAGGCCGTCATTCCTGTCGACAACGACAAGAAGATGACCGCCAACAAGGAGGCCATGCTCGCCGCAGTTAAACGTGTTGCGCTCTACTCCTCCACCATGACAAACCAGATTCGCCTCTCAGTTGAAAAGGATGCGGTAGTGGTTTCGGCGGAAGACCTCGAACGTGCGAGCTCTGCCAATGAGACAGTTTCCTGTGACTACGACGGCGACAGCCTGGTCATCGGATTCAACGCGACCTACCTGACGGAAGTGCTTTCGAACGTTGACTCAGAGGATGTCCTCTTCGAATTCAGCTCACCGAACCGCGCGGGCGTCGTGACACCGGCCAATCAGAAAGACGGAGAGACCATGATGATGCTCATCATGCCCGTCATGCTGAATACGTACGCCTAAGAAAACACGGACGCTCAGGCCATTTTCAGAAGACCTCGTGTTTTGAGAGGCCCGGCCTGCGGCCGGGCCTCTCGCACATTCCTCAATTGTTGAACGGATCGGAAAATCGTTCTTCTGTTGCCAGACTCTCGTCGGTCAGTACTTTCAAGAACGCCACCAGTGCGTCGCGCTCGTTTTGATTCAGGTTCATCCGGATTGGATTTCCCTGCCGATTCGTAAGCCGATTGTCCAGGTCAGGATGCGCCTGTATCCCGCTGTTATAGAATTCTACAACCTGATCGAGCGTCGCGAACCTACCATCATGCATGTAAGGAGCGGTGAGCTCGATATTTCTCAGCGATGCCATTTTGAATCGCCCGTTTCCTGCCCCTTGATCTGCCGAAGTGTCCAGATCCAGACCGTTGTTGCGTGGCCGATCGCCCACAAATGCATTGCCAGAATGGCATGTGCTGCATCGTGTTTGCCGACTGAAGAACAGTCGGCGGCCAAAGTCTTCCTGCACTGTCAGGATGCCTTCAGGTTGCGTAACCAGAATTTCGTCCAAGGGGCCTCCTGGAGGATTGATTCCTCCGGGGCCTGCTTGACCAGGACCACCTTGACCAGGACCGCCTTGACCAGGACCGCCTGGCCCGCCATTTCGACCACGGCCGCCTCTGTTTCCCTGTCCACCATTCGCGTTTCCTCCACGGGGACCCGCGGCTACGTCAGCATTATTTCCGCCGGCCCTTAACCACTCATCGTACCTCGAGTCGTTCGAAACGATGGCACGTTCGAACGTGGCAATTGCTTCTGCAATACGGTCCATCGTTACCACTGCATCGCCAAAAGCGTCGACGAACAATGCCTCGTAATATGGCTGGCCCTCGACTCGCTGGACCGCCTCTTCCAGCGTTAGGCCCATTTCCACCGGGCTCTGAATCGGCCCAAGTGCCTGTGCTTCCAGGCTTTCGGCCCGCTCGTCCCAAAACATGCGACCCGAACGATAAAACCGGACGTTTGCAACCGACATTGCTTGCCGAGAGGTCAGTTCTCCGTCAAATCCGCCGCTGAATCGCTGAGAGTCCGAAAACCCTTCGGATTGTTTGTGACACGAAGCGCACGAAATCGTCCCGTTCTGTGAGAGTTGTTTTTCGTAAAAAAGAACCCGTCCCAATGTAGCCAGCCTGTTACCACGCCCTCCGACATCGGGAGTCACCAACGCTGAGGTATCATCTATCAGAAACTCTGCATCGGCCACAATGGCGGAAAAGTCTTGAGTTTCTGTTGACAGATTCAGCTGAGCCGAAAGGGCATCTTCTGATTCCGTCTGAAAGTTGTCCGTTTCAAGAGAATTGTCACACCCAGCAAACAGGATGAGCAACGCAACGAACAAAGAGGTTCGTTTCATAATGAATAGTCTCCAATAATTGAATGGTGGGTGACCATTCTTAAGGTGACTATTCCACAAGAGGCTATTGTGTCAGAAGTGTCACAAAACGCTGATTATTCGATGATGCAGCGCGACACGCATCCGCGGCGGAACTCCGCTCATCGGTTTTCGAGCTTCTCCAGGACGTCTCCGGCCATGTGAGTGTCGCCGTCATCGCGATTGGAAACAATCTGTAGCAAATCTCGCGCTTCTTGCTTTCGACCGAGGTGCCACCGAGCCTGCGCCAGTAACAGGATGGCTTTGGACGAGGAGATTTCGCGTTGTCCCTGGAAGCTGATCGCTCGCTCCAGACGGTCAGCCGCATCGGACAACTCGTTTCTGTCGTAGCCCGGAAACAGACCGAGAATGGATGTCCGCGATTGACGAATCTGAGTGAGAGCCTGCTGATAGTTGGCCTTCATTTCAAGCTCCCAGATTTCCTGTCCCCCGCGGGAAGTCTCGCCAAGATTGAGCCAGGCGATGGTTTGTACCTCTGGATCCAGAACAGTGACGGACAACGTTGAGGCAGGCCGACTGATGGTGAGAATCAGGATATACATTACCAACAGCGGTCCTATCAGAGACTCTTTTCTGACGGTGAACCTTCGAATCACGCGAAAAGGCGCCCGCGATTCGGAGTTGGCGACATCAGGCGCTGGCGTTGAAGGGAACTGCCTTTCATCCTCTCTGAGCCGTGTCAGATCTTCTTGTGAATGCCCACTGATCTTAATAAAGTGAGCCAACAGGTCCGTCTCCATCTTGTCTGCCACAGACCCATCTGTCTGTCTCTGTTTCATCTCCTGAAAACATTCATTCCGTGATGGATCGTTTTTCAATCGGATGCTTAACCGCTGCCATGCCTGTTCGATTGCACCCGGGCGGTGTTCAGAAGTATCCCCTTCCACCGACCAGTATGGAAGCAGTTTATCGTCCCGGTCAGCATCGACCAGCCACCTTCCGGCAGCAAGCAGCATTCCGAGTCGTCCTCCTTCGCGCGTGGGGTCGCCGGAGGAATAGTTTGGTAATTTGTCCGATTCAAGGGGCATGACGGTAGTGACTTCTGGTCATGTTGATGGTTAGACACGTGAGGGGAGGCGACATAACCTCGTCATTCCAGATACTGCCGGGCCCATGCCTGGAAGTTGTGGTCGGCTCTGAGACGGGAGCATATTTTGTGGACATAGGATCGAACGGTCGGCACACGCTTCCCGATTATCCGGCTGATCTCCTCGTATGACAGGTTTTCGACGTACTTCATTCGCGCCGTTGCCTTCAGAAATTGAGGAAGACGTTCAATTGCGTTGACGAGTGCCAAATGAAGCGCCGCTGCGTTGATATCCAGATCGAACACTTCCATCGAATCAATCGCAAGGTCGAAGCGCTCGTCCAGGGTGAACACCTTTTGGCGGCGCGTTTTAAAGTTGATAAACGTGTTTCGACAAACGACACTCACCCACTGTGCGTACCGGTCGTGATGAGAAATTGAAGACCGGCCGCGTTCTACCCGTTGATAGGCTCGCTCAACGACATCGTCGAGTTCTGAGGACCGATAGACGGGCTCCCTCAAAAACTTGATCAGGAAATAGCGCCGCACGTAACAATATGTCCAAAGGTCGACGAGGATTTTCTGCCTCTTTTCGCCGCACGACATATAGGTGGCGAATGCCTCATTGACCCGTTCGGATTCATCGATGTGAAACGGGAGATTCCTAGCCAGGACTTCCAGCGAGGACAGTTCGGTTTTATAGGACATGAGCCAGGGCGCTGCTGATGGGGGTGGGTGTCAGCGTATTGCGAGACAGCGGGTGAGGCATAATCCTCCCGGCGGGACCACGTGCCTGCTCATCTATAGAAACGCGAGCCGACCAAACCGAACGACATTGCAGCCGAAAAATGAAAACCCGACCCGTGCGCTGCGCTGTGAATACGGAGTGTAGCTGCCGTCCAACTGACTCATTGTTCTCGCCCTAGCAGTTTTCACGATCGGTGCCTGCCTTGCAATTAAGGTCTTCCAAAGCGATACTTCTCTTAATCTGGAGCGGAATTGATTTATGGTTGGCACATCCCTCTCCCACTACCGAATCCTCGAAGAGATCGGTCGAGGCGGAATGGGAATCGTATATAAGGCCGAGGACCTCTATCTAGAGCGACTTGTAGCCATCAAGGTCCTACCACCACGACTTAAGCCGACAAAAACTGACTCGGCTCGATTCCGACAAGAAGCTCGAGCGGCTGCTGCCCTCAATCATCCCAATATTGCCATCGTTCACGACTTGGGGCAAACCGAGGATGGACAGACGTTCATCGTTATGGAGTATGTCCGCGGCGAGACTCTTCAAGAGAAACTGTCGAGTGGTGTCATCGCTGTTGAGGAGACCTTATCCACGGCTGTAGAAATAGCTCGAGGGCTTGGCGCAGCGCATGATGCTGGGATCGTTCATCGTGACATAAAGCCTGGTAACCTGATCGTGACAGATGCCTCTGTCGCCAAAATTCTGGATTTTGGTCTGGCTAAAGTTACGGACGTGTCTCTTTCGGCAACAGGTAAGCGGCTGGGAACGGTGTTGTACATGTCCCCAGAACAGGCTCGTGGTGAAAAGGTCGATGCTCGTTGCGATATATGGTCGATGGGGGTTGTCCTGTACGAAATGTTGACCGGAGTGCGACCATTTGAAGCGCCTTACGAATCTGCTGTCTTCTATGCGATCATTAACGTTGATCCCGTTCCTCCCCGTCAACATGTGCCAGAAATTCCAGAGAATTTGGATAAAATTGTCCTGAAGTGTCTGTCGAAAGACGCTTCAGACAGATACTCTTCGGCATCTGAACTAGCCGACGCGCTTCTCGAGATCGGCGAAGATGGAATGTTGGCTACTGCCCAACTGCCGCGATTTAGAAATTTTGCGGGCCGGAAATTGGGGACGTTGGGAAAAGTAATAGCTCCCTTCGTGATACTGCTGATTCTGGCCTTTTCTGTCCCTTCCATAAGATCTTATTTGTTTCCTGGAATGACACCCATTCCGGAAAAACGTGGACTCGCGGTTCTGCCATTCAGCAATGTGGGAGATGATCCCTCAAATCTTCCTTTCGTAGACGGGCTGGCTCATACCGTAACAATAGGGTTGCAAGAACTGCAGGAACTGCAAACCTCTCTCTGGGTGGTCACATCGCTCCAAGTTTTCAATTCAGGCGTCAGTACTGCCCAGGAAGCCGCAACGCAGCACAATGTACAGTTGGCCATTGAAGGCAGTGTCTGGTTGAGAGATCAAAGAGTCCAGCTTACTCTAAATCTTGTTGACGCCCGAACGGGGCGCTCACTGCGTGCAATTATGATCGATGAACCGATCCAGGAGATGATTCTGCTTCAGAAAACAGTAGTACGCAAACTGGCTGATCTCCTGGCAATCGAGCTCTCACCCTCCCAAGAGTCCAGAATGGCGGCAGGAAGCACGATCGATCCCGGTGCACTCGAGTACTATCTTCGAGGTCAGGGATATCTGCAGAGGTATGAACTGCAGGGAAACGTAGATCTTGCCATTGGGCGTTTTGAACTGGCTGTGCAGGAAGACTCCACCTACGTTCAGGCCATCGCCGGTCTTGGTCAGGCATATTGGCAGAAATACAATTTGACTCGTGACACGACCTGGTCAAACACGGCGATCAGATATGTCGAAACAGCACTCTCGATGGACAGTGGCCTTGCCTCGACCAATATTGCTTTGGGTGAAACACTGAATGGGCAAGGGAGATATGAACTCGCGGAGGTAGCCTTCCGCAAGGCGCTGAGTATTAACGAGAGTAATAGCGACGCACTTAAGGGATTGGGCCTGTCGCTGGAATTGCAGGGGAAGGTGGAAGAAGCCGAGTCCACATATCTGGCCTCGATTCGAGCAAAACCTGAACATTGGGTACTCTACAACAATCTGGGAATCTTCTATTATCTGGAATCAAGGTATGCCGAGGCTTTGACTCGATTTGAGCGAGTCACTCAGCTGGCTCCCGACTATGCCTATGGATACGTGAACCTTGCGGTACAATACGAGCGGTTGCAGCAATTTGCGGCCGCAGAATCGCTTTATTTTGTCGGAACAACCATCAATCTATCTGCGAATGGTGCTCGGGCTCTGGCATTCAACAATCTGGGGGTTCTTCGGGCTGCTCAGGATGACTTTGAACAAGCGGCGTTTTTTTTCGGGCAATCCCTGGAATTGGACAGTACCAGAGTATCAGCGCTGAGCGGCCTTGGGGATGCATATTACTGGCTCGGGCGAAAAAATGAATCGATGGAGGTATACCAACTCGTTATTGACGAATCGATTGCCCGACTGGAGGTCAATCCGCGCTCGAGCCCGGCGCTTGAAGACTTGTCCGTTGCGTACGCGATTTCGGGAGAACGGGAAAATGCGCTCGATGTGATTCGAACTCAACTATCTCTCGATCGAATCGATTCGAGGGGATTGGCCTCGATCGGTACAACCTATGAAATTCTGGAAGATCGAAATCAGGCTTTACTCTATCTGGATCAAAGCATGGAGAAAGGATATCAACCGGAAAATCTTGAGAAAACCACCTGGTTAGACGAGCTAAGAAAGGACCCCAGATACCTTGCTATTGTTCAGAAGTGGAAGTCTGAAATACCCGATGCCTCCTGACCTGTATGGAGTATTGGGGCTTGCGATTGTCCTAGATGTTCCACTACACTACAGCGTCTGATCAACAGGGACGCTAAGATCAGTATTTACTAAGCCTTAAAAGAGCATAAAATACTGGCTGACCACGATTGTTTGGACCACCCCCCCCGTCACTGTACTGTGATTAGCGATCGCATTGTGATCAAATTCAACTGACACAGGAAGAAAGTTATGAGTGAAATTCCATCCGCTTTGCATCGACTATTAAATGCAATAAACAATGATCCGGATGTTGGCCCCCGGGGCGACGGTGTGACCGAACCAGACGTGGGTCCGCGGGGAGATTCCACAGTCGTCACGATTCGAAAATGCGAAAACGTAGCATTGAAGGGTTGTGACGATGCAGAAATCGAAGCTAGAGGCGACGCGAATGACCCGGATGTCGGCCCTCGGGGAGATTCTTATACGGTTTCGGTATCGTATGATTGTTACGGCTTTCCGAAAGTATTCAAAGTTTGCGGCGAAGATCTGATCAAACAGTCTAGCGGGTCCCGTCTCGCCTGATTGGCTTCTCGTACTGCTCACCGAGATTGCAACCAAATTTTCGGCTACAGCCTTTAGGATGCGGCCAAAGACAGAGGTACGTCCATGAACGACTTATCGCAGAACGTCAGCCATCCTTTTTTCGAAAAATCTGATCCCTTCCTTCACGGTAGAGTCTGCTTCGGACCACTCGCTGTGGAAGTGCTAATAAAAGTAGATTTTGACAACAGAACTCAGGTGTGGAGGTTCGATCTTGAATCTCTGGGACTGACGTTCAGGTCATCGAAGAATCCTCAATCCGGACCTCAAGAATATTCCGCCCTGCTTCTTGGAAGCGCAGCTCCTGAGCTCTCTTTCGATGCCAAAAAGCTGGAATTGACTTCGGAATTCGACATCAGACTGCACGTTCCAGACGCTGTCCCAGCCTCCTCAAAGCGGAAGCGCGGCGGCTCGAAAAGACTCGTGGATCCAAGTGAAACCACGCAAGCCAGGTTGAAGCTGCGCCTGGCCCATGAACTTCGACCGCGCTCATACGGAAATCAACCCGTGGAGTGCGAATTGAGCCTGAGAATGCCACAGCAGTACGCTCTCTATTTCCGAGACGATTCTCCAATCTATGTAAAGCAAAATCTCACACTGATCTGGCTGCACGCACGACCGCGACAAAAACTCCGATTACAGCCAGTTTTTATTTCAGGCGATAGCCAGAATCCGCCAACTGGAAGCGCGTTCTACCCGATGCTGGAGCGAGCCAACGAAATCTGGGGTAAGTGTTGTATCGAATTCGATGCCTTGTGTCCTCACTACATCGACAGACAAGAGTTTCGAATAATGAGTTTTGACGAGGGTAATTCGTTTTGGAAAGATCCATCACTGGATTTCAAAGACGCAATCCCTGTCTTGATGGTTGAACAATTCGCACCTGAGGCCAGACAACTATGGGGTGGTGCGGCAACGTGGAATGGTAGTTTGGAGTCTGCTGTCATCATTACGGGAGATGATCAACTCAATCCGGGACCGGACGGCATTCCGATCAACATGAACAATCTGGCTCATGAGCTTGGTCACGTTTTGGGTCTCGATCATTACGGAGCACCCGATACACCGAGCATTTGGGTACAGGGGTGTCCGGGTTCCATAATGGACGGAAGTGGTTTTGACGCAGACAATCCGGACAAACAGTGCCTTCACAATTGTAAGAGTGCCAAAAACGATAGTTTACACTGGATTCCCTACAAACTCTGCGCATTCAAATGGATTCCCGATGATGAGTTGTTTTAAGCCAGGTATGCTGATAGAAAGCTGGAAACGCGAACGAGATGTGTGCATATCAACTTATACGCCGGCCGGAGACTTCAAAGTAGCAGCACTGTCCTCGAGCGCACCCCGCCCTCGTCATTGATCACGCGCAGCAAGTACAGACCTCCGGCCAGTCCCTCGGCGTTGATATCACCAAGAGCTGCAGGACGCAAGACAACTCGCCCCGTGATGTCGATCAACTCTATGGAGCGAATGCTTGCCTGAATTCCCTCGGCAGTGGCTCTGAATCGACCTGAGGCCGGGTTGGGGTAAATGGGCGCCAGCGACCACCCAGGAGCGGGTACCGGATCCTGCTGCACGGAGACAACCACTGTCGAATTTGATGCGCCCGGCGTGGCGGAGCTCATGACGCCCGTGTCGTCATGCGTCATGCCGCGTCCCCACGTTTGGTCTTCCTCCAGAGAAGGATAAACGAGGTGATCGATCACGACTCCCGCACCGTCAAACAGTGCCGCCTCTTCTCCCCCACTCGAAAGCTTGAACGTGGCATGCATCGCTCCCTGCTCAGGATCATTGTCCGCCCAAACCACCAGATATCCACCCGCCTCGATCGTCGTGTCGGGAAGCGCCCATGCCGTCGGCGAGTTGATATCATCACTCATGAACAACCCGGCCAGTGACAGGCCCGTCTGTCCGGCATTATACAGCTCGATCCAGTCGTCGTTTTCGGCCGCTTCGTCCTGGATAGATGAGCCATTATCGGCCATGAGCTCATTGATCCAGATCGTGCCGGAAAATGTGGTGGCGGCAGTGACGCCGACGGAAGACGAGCGAGCTACTTGACCCGAGGCGTCCGCGGCTTCGACCCAGGCGAATGAAGGCGTTTTCCCACCCATATCCAGATCCGTCACCGACCAATAATCGGGTCCCTGAAGCCCCAGAGAGTCATTTGTCATCGTCATCGGCCAGGATTCCAAACTGAAGTCGTCGAACTCCACGAACAGTCTCACATTCGATATCGCAGCTTCGTCGACGACCACGGACGACGCGGAGAGCGTGCCCAGCCAAGCCACGACGGGCGCTGTGGCGGAAGGCTTGAGATCAGAGGATGAACGCTGAAGCAGCGCCGATGCCCGGCGGTTTAAAATGAAGTCCCGGATGCCCGAAGTGACATGCGCGCCGGCAGCTTCTGTCCAGGCCGCTTCGAAATCTCCCCGCGTGTAGCCGTAGTCCAGCGGATAGGCAGGGTCCAGGTTTACCCACGGGGCGAACCAGTCTTTCGCGCGACGGGCCACAACATCCAAGTCAGATTCGTTGAACGCTCCTTCCAGAAGCCGTGTCAGATGAATCGTATATCGATCCCGGAACCAGCCCCATTCCATGAGGCGGGTCGCGAGCGGTCGCGACTCGGTCAGGCCCCAGTCATAGATGTCCCGCGTTGCCCAGTCGAGCCCGGGCTGGATGCCGTCCCACCACACGCCAAACGAATTGTCAAAATCGTAGGGTATGAAGTGCCAGCGCTCCCGTGTGTCCCGGTAGATGTAGAAGTTGTTCTGGTTGAACCAGTAATCATCCCAGCTTCCGGTCAGGACAGTAACCGCAAGCATACGCGCAAAGCTGTCCAGATTGAAGTGGCGCTCCATCCAGGGTCGAAAATCCTGGTCCGATAGCGTGTTCACACTGTCGATGAAAGCCTTCAACTGCCGAAACGAGTTCTCCGTGTCATCGCGCAGCTTGAGCTCGTAGGGGCGGTCGTTTTCATCGGGCAGGTAGTCCTGCCATGTGTTTCCCATCTGAGTCAACGGCGCTGGCCAGCGGGCCTTGTACAGATAACCTCCATCCTCGGACATACGGGCCTGCAGGAACTGTTCGTCAATGTGTTCGACATTGAGTTGCACTCCCACAAAATTACCGTTGACATAGATGAGAACGTGCGCCGAGCGCGTCGCCATTACACCCGCCTGTTCGAATAGCCACCAGGAAAGGTGAGCACGCATGATGGCGGGGTCGTTGTGCTCACCATTCAGGTTCATCTTTTCGAGGTCGAAGATCTTGCGACCCGACTCGAATTCGTTGAAACTGAGCTTGTAGGACTTCTTCTGGGAAAATCGGGATGTATTACCGCGCAGACGAACACCCACGTTTTCCACGGTCATATCCAGACCATCACTCGATGTGAACTGGACCGAAGCCGGAAAGTAGTCGTCACTGCGTTCCCGCCCCGGCGCGTGGATCGAGTCCCAGTCCGCAGGGTCAATCGTGATGTCGATTCGCAGTTCTCTGCTGGGCTTGAAGAAGTCGTGTTCGGGCGAAGCGATCCGCTGTGCCATCGCCTCAGAAAAAAGTGGTGTTGCCAGAAGCAAGACGAAAGATATGATGGCTGAGCGTCGCACGGTTCTCGGCAGTTATATGACGAATCGACGCAGGCAATCTATGCCCCAATCAAATCAAGATCATGTGCATTCGGCGTGGCATAAGAGCATAAAAAAGGGCGCCGACAGGCGCCCTTTTTTCTTTCAAAATGTGTGAGCCACTCAGCCCGGGTCGCAGCCGAATCCGACGTCATCTGCGTCCAACTCGATAACCCACGTCGTCGCCGTTGATGGAGTCGTTTCGATTCGTTCACTCGAATTGTCGTCCAGCACGCCCCTGAAGATGTAGGATGTCGATGGAAGAAGGCTCAGAGTGCCCTGCACCAAAATACTGCTTGCTGTAGCCGTCTTGGTTGTAAGCGCAGCATCGGGAATAGAGCGCCAGAGCGAGCCATCCTGATTTCGTCGATAGAATACGCCTACCGCATCCAAGCTCTCACTCGTTACCTGAACCTCAAACTCCTGGTCTGCCGGGCATTCCATGGAGGCCGTAAAGCTGAAGGCCGTCAATCCCGTCGAGGCTGGAAGGCTGATCGTGCTTGACCCCGCGCTCGGATCTGTTGTTGTAGTAGAATGAACACTTCCGTCGCCAAGCTCAACGGACACCGTGTATGTCGCTCCATTGAGGATGAAAAACGATCCAGAAAGCCCCAACCAGCTTGCCAACGATTTGGTAGAAGACCCGGTTGGAACAGTGATGCTTCGGAAGCCAAACAGGCCCGCTCCATCGAGCTGAATAGCGGCAGGTGTTGAAGCTCCCGCGTTTGAGAGCGTCAACATCTGATTCAAAGATCCGTTACTGCCCAAAGAAGGTGGGAAGACAAGCGTAAAGAAGATACCATCATCCACATTTCCGAGCGCTGTCAGATCGACGTTGCTTTCGGATCCTCCGACACAAATCAAACCCGTCACATTTCCATTTGAGCTTGTCAGTATCGTTGAGCCCAGGACATTGTTCTGGCCGTCCGTCGGGGTAAAGCCGTAAATGGACGCTGCAGGTGTGCCTCCCGCTGCCACGATCACGGCGTGCGCTGCAAGAATGGTCGGATCTGTGATAGCAAGTTCAATTTCGAAAAAGCCTCCGGCTGCCGAGCATGTCCCGCTTTTGTTGGCCGAATGAGCTTTGCCCACCGGCACGACAAAGTTGGCAACCACACTGCCTCCACTGCTCATCTGAAAAAATGCACCTGCTGCAACGGCGAGGTGACTTCCGTCGGATGCCATCGTTGCCCCGGCCGGAAGATTTGTCTGACCTTGTGACGGATCATAAACCCTTAGTTGCGTATCGAGCGAGCCTGTGATCGCTGCTCCACTGGATGTGAGCGGAACGACACCCGGAGCGATCGTGACCGTTGCCTGCGCCTGGGATCCACCACCCTGGGTCGAGACCGAGAATTGATTTTGAAGCCCCCCCTGATCGACCTGAACCGAGCTCTGAACGGCCGACGAACCCTGAATATCTGAAAATGTATCGGCCACTCTGACCATGGCGACTTCAAATTCAGCGGCGCCCGTTTCTGTGACCTGCACTGTTCGGGACTGATCGTAAAATCCCTCGGCGGTGGCTGTGACAACAAATGTGAGCGGGTTACCCGCAGTGGGAACTACTGAATTCTGAATTCCAAACGTTATCGTTCCGCCTTCCACATTATTACTCGATCCGATGGGATCACTGTAGGCGTCGATAAGCGAGGAGGCGCCGTTTCCCGAGAAGCTCAACTGCACGTTGTCCATCAAATCACCTGACGCATTGTCATAAATGATTCCATTCACAACGGTATTTATCGGGTCCAGACCGATGATGATATCAAAATCATCAAATGAGTCCCGTGCCGCGTCGAAGTCACATCCACTGAGTGGAATCAAAACCGCAACCAGAATGAAAGCGCGGAAGGTGATACTCTTGAATTTGTTCATTTCGAACACCGAAAAAAATGTTTGGCTCGAGGCCGAATGTTGATTGAGTGCGGACCGAACGAACTATCAGATACGGATGCCGATGCCAATGGACAGGACTGGATACCACGCGAACGACTCTATTCCATCATTGATGCTCTGGAGATTTTCCGGCGCAGTTGTCGGCTTGAATAGCCCGTCTGTATCGAGCGTAATTTCCGGAGCCCCCGTATAAAAGAATCCCAGGTCGAACATGAACGTGACGCGTGAATTTCCACGGGCCAAGTTGCCGAATCCGATGCCACCATACGGGTGAATTCCACTGGGATATTCGATCGTTCCACTGAGCGTACCAAGGCGCTCAGGAGAGAAGATTTTCCCGTCACAGACATCATCTATTTCATCCCCGAAACAGACGCCATCCAGAGGTATTGCTTTTCCTGAGACGTCCATTTGATTCTTGCCCACACCCAAGGTCAGGCGAAAGCTGTTGGCAAAAGGATGATAGTCGGCGAAGGCTACGATGGCGCCAACGTTTGCCTCCCCCTTGGTCTGCATATTCGGGTCGCTGTTTTCGGTCGTTTCGTCGACCGTCAGCGAAAATGCCGAAAAGTGGCCTCGCACATTCAGCTTCCGTGTAAGATTGAAAGCGATTTCGCCTCCAGCACCGGTCGACCCAGCTCGCGCCGCCACTCCCAGTGACTGGCCACTGGCTGGAAGCGTGAGTATCGCTGCCAGAGCGATTAAAAACAGTCTCGAAGTGGTTTTCATCTCTATTACCGTGCCGTTGCAGACTTCAGAAACGATGGAAAATCAAAGGTACCCTACCTGTGTGGGGGAAACAATAAATCCCGGCCGTGAATCAGATTATCGGCCAAGGCCCGAATCATATTAAAAGGGCTGAAAAATCCGCTTTTTCGACCCGCTGGCACATCAAGAATGATGAAAGATTGGTGAGACTGGTGACGTGAAGGGCCATTTAAACGCCAATTGACGCTCTAATCGGCCTCTGTGGGGCTCGGGAGGCATATCCGAACCCATATTTCGTTGACCAGAGTGGGGCAAATTCGTATTTTATTGGTCTGCGTTTTTTTCTGGCGACCCACCGACAGGTAAAACTGTCTCGTCAGAAACCGAATATTGGATTGTTCACCGCCACGACGGCGGGATCAGTCACCACTAAGAAATATTGAGTCCCGATGGACGTAAACAGTTTTAAAACAGCGAGCGCTAAGCCGGCCGAAGTAGAACGTGCCTGGTTTATCATCGATGCTGAGAATGCCGTCGTTGGGCGTCTTTCGACCAAGGTCGCAAGCATTCTGCGCGGTAAGCACAAGCCGTCATTCACTCCCCATGTGGATACGGGTGACTTCGTCATCGTTATCAACGCCGACAAGGTCCGCTTCACCGGTCAGAAAGAAACCGATAAGGAATACTGGCGCCACACCGGATACCCTGGTGGCGGTCACACCCGCTCACCGGAAGAAGTCCGTGTCAAAAAGCCGACTTTCATGGTACAGAATGCCGTGAAAGGAATGCTTCCGAAAGGCCCTCTGGGTCGCGACATGTTCCGCAAGCTGAAGGTGTACGCCGGAAGCGAACATCCTCACGGAGCCCAGCAGCCGCAGGCGCTCGAACTTTAATCTCTCTCACCGAGACACACTGAACAAGTACTGATCATGGCTACAGCCCTTACTCAGTTCAACGCCGTAGGTCGCCGCAAGAATGCGGTTGCCCGCGTATACCTTCGCCCGGGCGGATCCGGCAAGGTGATCATCAACAAGCGCGAGCTAAACGAGTACTTCCCGAGTGCTCCCCGTCAGATCGCTGTCAACTCTCCGTTCGAAGTAACGGAAACGACAGGCCAGTTTGACGTGGTCGTCAATGCCACCGGTGGTGGTATGACGGGACAGGCCGAAGCAATCCGCCTCGGCATCTCTCGCTGCCTCGTTGAGTTCAACGAAGAACTGAAAAAGCCTCTGCGCGATGCCGGTTTCATGACGCGTGACCCACGTATGGTCGAGCGTAAGAAATACGGACAGCCCAAGGCTCGTAAACGCTTCCAGTTCTCGAAGCGTTAGACTTTTTTGCACGGACACTGCCACCTGGCAGTTTTCGACTAATCACACATACACCTGGATACAAGCCGGGGTGACCCCCAGAATGAAATCACTGATTTCGGACTGAGAGTTTCGGCAAGTAGGCGAAAGGTGTAGCGGAATAAAACCCGATACATACCAATGAGTGAACAGAAACAGACGGCGCATCGCGCGTCGATTGAAGACCTGCTGAAAGCAGGCACCCACTTCGGCCACCTTACGAGCCGCTGGAATCCCAAAATGCGCACCCACATCTTCATGGAGCGCAATGGAATCCACATCATCAACCTCAATCACACGCAGTCCTATCTGGACGAAGCAGCAGAGGCAGTAGCCCGTTTCACGCGTCGTGGCAAGAAGGTGCTCTTTACCGGTACGAAGAAGCAGGCACGCGACATCATTCGCCAACACGCAAATGATTGCGGTTCTCCGTATGTCGTTGAGCGTTGGTTGGGTGGAACGCTGACCAACTTCCAGACCATTCGCCGCTCAATCCGCCGCATGGAAGAGCTCGTGAAAATGGAAGAAGATGGCACCATGGAGCAGCTCAAAAAGAAAGAGCGTCTCATGAAGGGCCGTGAGCGTGACAAGCTCCAGAAAGTACTTTCTGGTATCCAGAACATGGCACGCGTTCCAGGCGCGCTGTTCATTGTGGACATCAATCGCGAACACATCGCCGTCAAAGAAGCCCAGAAGCTCGGAATTCCCATCATCGCTATCGTGGACACGAACTGTGATCCTGATGTTGTTGATTTCCCAATCCCGGCCAACGATGACGCGCTGAAATCGATCGATCTCATTACCGGAGTGATTGCGAGTGCAGTTGCAGAAGGCGAGAAAGAACGCGAAATCGCGGAAGCGGCATCCAAAGCTGAAAAAGAGAAGCGCGCTCAGGACACAGCAGAAATGAAGGCTGAGAACGAGAAGAAAGCTGCTCCAGCTAGAAAGACCCGGAAGCCTAAAGCTGCTGCGAAAGCCGAAACGGCTGAAGCAACCGCAGCTCCTGCCGAAGCAGCTCCTGCCGAAGCAGCCTCGGCTGAAAAGGCTGCGCCAGCTGCAAAAGCCGACAAAGCCAAAAAGGAAGCTCCTGCTGAAGAAGCCGCTGCACCCGCCGAAAAAGACGCCTAATCCAGGCTTATTTCGTCATTCGTAACAAATTGCTCTAGAAGGACTCCCAGTCTCTCGAATCAACGGACCCTTCTTATTAAACTGAAAACGCACAGGTAGAACATGTCAATTTCTGCTGCAGATGTAAAAAAATTGCGCGAAGCCACGGGCGTCGGCATGATGGATTGCAAGAAAGCTCTGGTTGAGTCCAACGGAGATTTCGAAGCAGCAATCGACCTTCTCAGAACGAAAGGTCAGAAAGTAGCCGCAAAGCGCGCGGATCGTGAAGCCAAAGAAGGAATCGTATCCTCCGGCACGACAGATGATGGCGCAACTGCCATTCTTGTTGAAGTCAACTGCGAAACAGACTTCGTTGCCCGCAACGAAGACTTCCAGAACTACACGGCAGAGATCGCCGCACTGGTTCTGTCGAATCTTCCAGCTGACCGGGATGCGTTTCTTGCTGCAACGCTTTCAAACGGACAAAGCGTTGCCGAGTCGCTGACAGAACAGACCGGCAAGATTGGAGAAAAGATCGATGTTCGTCGCACAGCCGTGATGACGAGCGATGGCGGGAACGTTGTTTCCTACATCCACCCCGGCTCACGCCTCGGTGTGTTGGTCGACATTTCTGGATCAGGTGACCTCGAAGCCACTGGTCGCGACGTTGCCATGCAGGTTGCGGCACTCAATCCGGTTGCAACCAACCGCGACGAAGTACCTGCTCAGGTTCAAGAGAAAGAAATGGCGATCGCGGCCGAACAGGCGCGCGAAGAAGGCAAGCCTGAGCAGATCATCGATCGCATTGCAACGGGCAAGCTGGAGCGCTATTTCAAGGATAACGTGCTTCTCGAGCAGCCTTTCGTCAAGGACTCATCCATGACCGTGGGCCAGATGCTGAAAGCTGCGGACGCAGAAGTTCGTACGTTCATTCGCTTCGCGCTCGGAGAGTAATTCTTCTCGTCAAAGCTTTTGTTAAAGGGGGGCTCGCATTCGCGAGCCCCCTTTTTTTATTCCACATCGGCTATTTCGAGACGTATACCACCAATCTTGCGGGCGAGTACGTTGTAGAGTGAGGAACCGATAAATCCTGCAAGCCAGCCAATAACTCCGTACATGAATGGCAGGATAAATATGGAGCCTACGCCAAACATGAACCTGAACATCGGCATCTCATCGAAGATTTCCGCTGGCATGGCCATTCCCAGAAACGCGTAGAAGACGCCGAGGATGAGCCCCAGAAATATGTAGGACACGCCTGCAATATTGGCTACCGAAATAGGTTCGAAACGACGTATTTCCCTGTTCATAGCTTCTACTGTTGTTTGATTGAAATAAATCTATAAATGACATTCCTCCACTCACCGAGAGAATCAGAGGAAAAGGCAGGCAAGGTGGTCCGCACCGAGTTTACTCCGAAGGAGACACCGGAATGATAATCTCTCCTGCTTCCCCTACATCCCCCTGGATCAAATGCTCCAAGCGATCACGGGCCTGAGAGACCATCCCCTGATACCTGGGGTCCGCATCCTTCCAGTGATCAACGAACTTGGCATAGTACTGGGTGGCCATTTCTGGATCGTCTCTTTCCTCATAAATGGCAGCTGTTCTGAGATATGTCGTGCCTAGATGGTCAGACCCCCAGTTCAGATAGCCATCCCACAGCGAATTATACCAGCCGAGTGCAGAATCATATTCTTCCCTCGCAAAGAGTATTTCGGCACGCATGAATCGATTAATTGTCTGCGCGTGAACCCGCGAGCAAACCGCACACACGTCGTTGGTGAACATTTGAGCATTCTCCAGTTCGGCAAGCACGAGGTCATCGTCTTTGTCGTACCACGCCTTGATGGCCCTCAGCGTTTTTGCAAAAACGAAAGATGCGTCGCCAGGCGATTCGGCGTCCGGGCGGCCGGAAAGGAATTCGATCTGCTCTGCCAGGCCAGTATCGTCACCCATTTTAGCTGCGAGAGAGCCAAGCAGGAGCGCCCGGATTTCACCATAATGTCCTTCGTTCACTGAAGTGGGCGAAATGCCATGCTTAGTGGTGTCCCATCTGGCCACCTGGCTCCGCAATTCGCGAAGTTCATCCATGGAGGCGTCAAACATTGGAATCGTTGAGCGCATAACTCGATCTACAAGCCCTTCTGCCCAATCCTCTCCTATCAAGAATCCCAGAGAATCAGCTTTGGTAACCTGGCCACGCGACGTGGCGATTGTTTGCCGCCACAGGCGGGCTCGGTCCCTGTTAGCGACGGAGGTGCCATCTACATCGATGGTCTGAAGAATATTGTCCGCTGCTTTAAGCTCCCGCCCGAAGAAGCCCAAACTGAAAGCAAGGCTGAATCGAGCACCCACCGATTCAATCGAATCCAGCTCTGTGCCTATATCGAGATCACCGTCGAAGTAGACTTTCTGAAACGCCGTTGGCCAGGCTCGGAATTCATCTGGATCATCGTCTTCATCCAGTTCAAAAAAGCCTCGCACAGACGCTGAATCCCGGTTCTGAATGGCAAGAGCCCACTTCAGGTCATCAGCCTCGTGGTTGTCAGACTCCAATTCCAGTACGCGATCTATGTACGGAAGCGCATCGGATGCCGGTCGACCGTACAATGGGTTGTAGCTGACAAGCAAATCTGCAAGTTCCAGCAATGTCTCTATCTGATTCGGATAGCGCTCCAGCTGGCTTCTGTAGAGGTCCTGGGCACGATTCACATCGCCTTGCTCGAATGCATCAGCCGCTTGAATCAGAGTCCGGTATTGATATGGGAGCTTATCTTGGTACTCCAGCGCCTTGTCCAGCGCGTCGCGTCTGGCTGCCATTCGTTCTCCCAACGTGAATTCACCACCACCCCAGCGAACGGCTTTTGCCAGACGATACCATGCCAGGCTAAATGTTGAATCTGCTCCCACCGCTCGCAGATATGCCTCTCTTGCCTCGTCCATCTCGTGATCAGCGGCAAATTTCTCCGCTTCGAGGTAGGCTTTGAGTGCTTCAAATTTTTCCGTCGTCATCGTTGCGACGGAACGCAATTGGTCGGATCCGCCTTCGCTCAATCGGCTGGTTACCAGTCCAATGGCCAACTCGTCCAGCGATGACGGCATTTCTTCTTCTGAACCTGCAGTTACCTGTACACGAACCGTGTCCGCGCTGCTGTAGAGCGTGGCATCAAGTTGGATCTGGTTGGCCAGTTTTGTCACACTGCCGAGCACAAAACTTCCGGCCAAAAGCCGTGATGAAATACCTGAGGCAATATCCGGAGTGACAACTTCGCTTCCATCCTCCTTTACCAACCCCAGAAGCGCCGTTTTGTCAACCGTTTTCAGGTTGTCGGTGCCATCGAGCTTCGTGCCCAGCAAACTGATCATTCCATCGTCGAGATACTGAAGCGACTCGTCCCCATTGACGGTAAACGGGAAAATGGCAATTGTGTCATCCGAGATGTTTGAGGCTGCTGAATCTGCATCAGCGAAGAAGAAAAATATGCCCGATACGACCAACACCAGAACAGCCGCTACGGGAACCATCCATTTCGTCAAGCCCATCTTTGGTTGGGTAGCCGGTTTTGAGGATCTCGAGGTCACGCTTGTTCGAGTACCCGTCCCAGCGTGGTCAGACAGCGCATCTGAAATATCGATAGCCGCCTGAGCCCGATGGGCAGGATCTTTTTCGAGAAGAGACATCACCAGGTTAGCAACATCTTCAGGTACGTCAGTCGCCTTGTCCGCAATCTGTGGCGGCGGCTCGTTGAGTATCGAATAGAGCAACGCCTGATCATAACCCGCGTCGAACGGCTTTCCGCCAGCAAGCATTTCGTACATCACGATGCCGAGCGACCAAAGGTCTGAGCGAACATCGACATCCCGACCTGTAGCCTGTTCGGGGCTCATGTAAGCAGCCGTTCCGACGGTCGATCCCATCTTGGTCAGCTCTGCCCCTTCTTCAAGTTTGGCGACTCCAAAGTCCAGAATCTTGACGCGACCCGAAGACGTCACCATGATATTGGCGGGCTTGATGTCTCGATGAACAATTCCCGCGGTGTGAGCTGCGTGCAGGCCCTGTGCGATCTGCCTTGAAATGGATAGCGCTTCATCCTGCTCGATGTCGCCATCGGCCATTCTGTATTTGAGCGTGGTCCCGTCGTAATACGCCATCGCGATGAAGAGCCGACCATCTTCTGACTCCCCAATATCATAAATCGTACAGATATTCGGGTGATCCAAGCCTGACGCCGCTTTAGCTTCCTGCTGGAATCTTTTCTTGGCCTCTTCGTCCGATGAAAGCGAAGGTGGCAAAAACTTCAGAGCGACATCTCGATCGAGCTTTGAATCCCGCGCGCGATACACAACTCCCATGCCGCCGCTGCCGAGCTGCTCATGGATTTCGAACTGGCCTATGGTCTTGCCTGTCATAATTCTGTCCGGGTGAGTCCAGAATCTAACGGATTGATGTTTCTATGTCTATCAACTACCAAAATTAGATAGTGTCCTGTGATTTCAGGATATGCGTCTTTCGAATGTGGGTGGTCGCCCCTTGGAATTCTGACCACATGAGCACCGGCCCCGTGAGTTCAATTCAGTATCAGTCGCGGCCCATCCACCAGGCCATGATGCCTCCGACGATGGCAAACCGAACAGTCTCTACAGCGATCGCAACCACGGTACCAGTGACTGAAGTGAAAATTTCCTGAGTGCCCAGCAGGTCGAACATGACTGCCACGTTATACATGAGCCCCAGATAAAAGCCGGCTTTTGCTCCGAGAACAGCATCTCTGGCAGAACCCGAGCCAATAAACCAGGTGACGAGCGCCCCGAGGCCGAGCTGAGCGACACCGATGGCCCACATCACCGGCTCTCCCGACATGCTCATGTAGCCAGACATGAAGTCACCCAGGAGGACTTCATAGAACAAAAACCCCAGGATGAAAAAAGAGACGGCGCCGATGAGGGTGTTGACGATAAACTTGGAATTCATTTCCGTATGCGTGTGAGTGATACAAACGAGCTTCTGCGCTCCTGCACGGATCCTCCTTCACAAGACCATCCACAGTACAAATTTGCAGAATCAAAAGCGAGGCAACAGGCCCAAAACCGCAATTCTGGATTGATACTGAGCATACTGAGGGTTAGCTTGCCGCGATGCCTCGCATCTCCCCACTCGGGCATTTTTGCCCTGCTCTTGCACCATCAAATAGCGTTCCTCGTGAGTCAACCCAACGAAAACGGGCGTCCCTACCAACGTATCCTGCTCAAACTCAGCGGTGAATCCCTGCTTGGTGACAAGTCATACGGTATTGACGAAACGGTGCTGAGCGTGTATGCCAATGAGGTACGCACCGTTGTCGAACACGGGATCGAGCTGTGCATCGTCATCGGTGGCGGAAATATCTTTCGCGGTGTCAACAATGCGACCAAAGGCATGACTCGCTCGCATGCCGATTACATGGGGATGCTCGCAACGATGATCAATGCCATGGCGCTTCAGGATGCGCTCGAGCAAGCCGGTGTTCATACGAGATTGCAGTCGGCTCTGAACATGGACGAAATAGCGGAGCCATTCATCCGGCGCCGCGCCATCAGACATCTTGAAAAGGGCCGCGTCGTCATTTTCGGCGCCGGGACTGGAAACCCCTATTTCACAACCGATACGGCAGCCGCGCTGCGCGCCCTCGAAATTGACGCGGACGTGCTGCTCAAAGGAACACGAGTAGACGGCGTCTACTCTGCCGATCCCGAAACGAATCCCGAAGCAGAACGATACGCGAACATTCACGGAAGCGAGGTCATATCCAAAAACCTGAAAGTCATGGATATGACAGCGTTTACCCTGTGCAAGGAGTCAACAATGCCCATCGTTGTATTCAACATGGACACGGGTGGTAATCTGAACAGAATCGTTCGGGGAGACTCCGTCGGAACACTCGTGCACTGGAACGCAGAACAAACAGAAGCCACACCCGCCTGAGGAAAGGCAGGTCTTACCCCCTATCAGCCATGATACACGAAGAATTACAGCTCATACTTGACGACGCCTCTGAGCATATGGACAAGACGATCGAGCATCTGCGTCACGAGCTCATGTCCATCCGCGCGGGTCGCGCAACTCCGAGCATGTTGGAAAATGTGCGTGTTGACTACTACGGTTCAACAACCCCCCTTAATCAGATGGCGAGCATCAACGCACCCCAGCCTGACATGTTGATCGTGCAGCCCTGGGACGCGACGGCTCTGGCCGACATCGAAAAAGCCATTCTGTCTGCGAATCTCGGGTTGAATCCCTCGAACGACGGCGCCATGATTCGCCTTCCCGTACCTCCTCTTTCGGAAGAACGCCGACGCGACCTTGTCAAGGCAGCCCGGACCCGCGGTGAGGAAGGCAAAGTCTCCATTCGAAACATCCGCCGCCACGCCAAGGATCATATCAAGTCCACTCAGGCTGACGAGAATCTCCAGGAAGACATGCGCTACGAAGCTGAAGATCAGCTCCAGAAAATGACCGACAAACACATCGAAAAGGTTGATTCACTTCTGAACCACAAGGAAGCTGAAATCATGGAGGTCTGACCTCCGAGATCCATGACAGGATTCACCGAGCCTGCACCAATTAGCTGAAACAACACGCTCTCAGGTGCATTTAGGGCAGACATTTTGATTTTCGGAACGGAGAGGTGTCCGAGTGGCTTAAGGAGCACGCTTGGAAAGCGTGTGTGCGGTTACCCGTACCGAGGGTTCGAATCCCTCTCTCTCCGCACCCTGAAAGCCCCGCTCACGAACGAAGTGAGTGGGGTTTTTTCGTTTGAGACTTTGGTGCTTGTACCAAAAGAATCAAACGGAAAAAGCCCGAGACCGCGAAGCGGTGAGCGGTGTATGCTCTGGTAAGGAGTACCCGGGCTAACGGAGCGCGCAGCGCGACGTAATCCCTCTCTCTCCGCACCCTGAAAGCCCCGCTCTCGAACGAAGTGAGTGGGGGTTTTTCATTTTAGGCCAGAGACCCTGCACTCAAGGGTTAGAATACTCAGTCTCCGCAAAGCAGATTCGCATTTTGGTGCGGCAATATTCTCTTCACGTCGCGAATCCACATGAGATTTTGAAACGGAATTCAGACCACTAAATTGTGCAAGAAATCAATTATCCTCAGGCCGTCGAGCGGCTGGAACCGATCAAGAATGGAATCAACAAAAAAGCATTGCATCGTAAGCATATCAGGGACGAGCCGCCCCAATAATTTCACATCTCACGCCTTGGCTGTCGTCAATTCGGAGCTGATTTCGCTGGGCCATTCGGTGGAGTTGTTCGACGCCCGTGAACTGAATCTGGGATTTCCCGGTTCGGCACCGACGACGGATGCTCAGCGACTGCAGTCGGCTGTGAACTCGGCATCTGGCATCGTGCTTGCCACACCTGAATATCATGGATCGTTTGCCGCCATGACAAAGCTGATTATTGAAAATATGGGGTTCCCTTCCGCCCTTTCCGGCAAACCGATCGCACTTGTTGGGGTTGCCGCTGGGAGAATTGGTGCGATCAAATCACTTGAACAGCTTCGCGGTATCTGTGCACATGTCGGCGCGATCGTTCTGCCGGGCGCCACATCAATTGCGGGAGTTCAGTCGGCATTCGATGCGGAGGGTAATTGTGCAGACAATGCAGTAGAATCTGCGCTTGGAGCCGTCGCGACTTCACTCACCTCGTTCATCGACAATTTCATCTGTCCCAAATATGCACTTGAAGCATTGGTCCGGGATGGAGGAGATGCCTGGGTAACTTCGGTGTGAATCATCGGGATTTCTTCGAGGGCCTGCTTCCCGGTGATCGGGAATTGAACATTGGGGAGATTTGGTCGATTACGTTGGCAGTTGGTCCAGTTGAAACGATATTGTGCCCTCCTCGTCCAATCCAGCCGACAGACACCCAGCGTTCATCGACGAATGAAATTCAACGAAAAGGAAGTAGGCGGCCTGATTCAGCGCGCGTCAGAGCTACACGAGAGCTCACTCGCTGATGAAGAGCACAACCTGACTCTGTCCGAAACCGAAGCAATTGCCAAGGAGCTTGGCATTCCTTCCCGCTTTCTCATCGAAGCGGCATTGGAGCATAGATCCGGACACGGCGACTCTTCTTTCAGTATTTGGGGAGCACCTTTTCGAGTCAATCACCACTCGATTTTCGAAGGTCATTTTACGGACGAACAATGGGAAGAGGCGCTGTCAGAATTCCAGGAGTTCAGTGGAAAGAGTGGCTCGACAGAGACCCTGGGCACCACAAGACGTTGGTCACACGTCGTGGGTGAAGGAGACTCAGGATTCAACTTCGAGGAACTCAGTGTATCCGTCAGACCCATGGGGGAACGGACTTCGATACGTCTCAAGAAAGAATACAAAGGTGCGGTAGCCATGTATTTCATGGCCTTTGCTGTGACCTCTTTCATGACGCTGATCATCGCACACTCCCTTCCGGGTATCACAAAGATATCCGAGTTGGTCTACGCAGGATTGGGAGGCCTTTTATCTCTGGGCGGAGTTCGGGCAATGATCTCAGCATCTGCCAAGCGCTACAAGGAAGATCTCAATAATCTGGCCTCAAGAATTGGAGGCGTTGTCGAAAAGCCTGCAAAGGAAACGATGAAAGAGACGCTTGAATCCGAACTCGAATTACTACGCATGGAGTCGTCAGAGGAAACCAATCAGGAATCCATACTCGACGAAACAGGAATCGACGAAGAAGTAGGAGAAGTTGCTGCAGAGACACAGGCAGCCAAGAAGGCGGTGAGATAATCTTCGGACCGGGCCTCCTTGGCCTCGTCGCTTCTTCAAACCCCAAGCAAGCCCTCCAGCCCTACCGTCACACCTGAATCGAGCTTCCCGATCTGGCGTAGTGCCAGCAGGACGCCGGGCATAAAACACTGATAATCGGTCGTGTCGTGCCGGACCGTCAAATATTGGCCGAGGGAACCGAAAACAACCTCCTGATGTGCCAACGACCCATGCACACGCATCGAGTGGATTGGAATGCCTTCCACCTCACTACCCAGTGCTCCGGAAACAATCTCGTTTCCGCGCGAATGAGTTGCGCGTTCGCGTGCGGCCCCCATTCGGGCTGCCGTATGAAGCGCCGTGCCCGATGGTGCATCCGGTTTGTCATGATGATGCATCTCCACGATTTCAGCGGACTCGAAATGCGGAGCGGCCAGCTCAGCGAACCGCATCATCAAGACCGCACCTATCGCAAAGTTCGGAACCACGAGACATCGCGATTTTCGGCCCGACCACCCCTCACGCAGCCTCTCCAGGCGCTCAGTAGTATAGCCGGACGTGCCCACCACCACGTCTGCGCCGAAGTCTCTCCATCGGGGGACGTTTTCATCCGCGGCAGAAGGGTTCGTCAGTTCGATAATAATGTCACATCCGGAAAGCGAAGCCGGGTCATCACTTGCGCGATGCCCCTCAATGTCGTGCCCGTTCCGTCCGGGGGCGTAGAGACCGCCTACCGCAAGATCATCGACTGCGTCCAGGGCGCTAATCGACAATCGGCCCATTTTCCCATTGGCTCCTGATATCCCGATTTTAATCATGAACTGGCACCTGTTTCGGCGACTCCTTCAGTGTCTGCCCATACTCCAACATTCTTCCTCCAATAACAAGCCGCCTCGGGCAATGATCAGCTGCCGACACAGACCATAACTTTTAGCCGCCAAAAAGTGAATCCCTTGTGACTCAGGGACGTCTAGAGTCTGTGGGGCCCAAAAAACACATGTTTCACTAACTGTGTTTGCCCTACTTTCCTGCCCGTCATGCACGCCACTCTTATCAGACCGAAATCCATGCTCAAGCGGAGCTCCTTCTTTCTGGGCCTGATTCTGCTCGTTCCCGTGAGCGCAAGCGCTCAGACGTTTACCAACGAGTTCAACAGACTTCGCGTTCTTCCTGAAACGAGTACCTACATCGCGAACGTAGCGCTGGCTGACTACAATGGTGACGGTCGTCTCGACATTTATCACGCTGGTCGGCTCTATCGTCAGGAGGACGATGGGTCATTTTCCAATGTTTTGTCGCAGGCGGACATCAATCTCGAAGGCAACAATGTTCAAGGCGGCATTTTCGCCGACGCCAACCGGGACGGGAGACTCGACCTCCTCATAATGGACTCAGCACCGGGCAGTCGATTCTACATGAATCGGACGGGTGAAAAATTCGATCTCGCCAACAGCACGACCAACCTCACTTTTCAGACGGGTATTCGAGGCGCCTTCTGGTGGGATGTGAACCTGGACGGAAGGCTGGACATGGTGGCCGCCGCCGCCAACGGAGATCACCCGGTATATCTGGCCAATGAATCTGGTACATATACCAATGTCGGGGATCCGTGGAGAGCTGCAACCAACCTGCCGACCGCCGGCCTGGCCGTTGCAGACTACGACCGAGATGGAGATCCTGACTTTTATTCTGCCCATTTTGCGGGACAGAACTTCTTGATGGAGAACAACGCTGCCAGGGATCGCTTCGGTAATGCTTCTTCTTTCCGCGGAGTAAACAGTGGTCGCGTAGCCGCGGGCGCCGTTTGGCTGGACTACGACAACGACGGATGGCAGGATCTGTTGGTCCACAACCTGCCCCAGGAGTTCAATACGTCTGAAAACCACCTATTCCACAACGATCAGGGCGTTTTTTCGGACCGTGCGGCAGAGGCCGGCATTCTGGGAGTCAATCCCACACCTAACACTCCTGCCGCCGTTGCCGATTTCGACAACGATGGCTGGGTAGATATTTATCTGCCAATCAATAATCGTGGACGCCTGTTTCACAACAACGGAGACGGCACCTTTGATCAGCGTTGGGCGACGACAGTAGCTTTGGATTCGGTATCTGCATCAGTCGCGGTTGGCGACGTCAATAACGACGGATGGCTGGACATCGTGATCCCACATCAGTTGGGAACTGCCATTATGATCAATGATGGAGGCGGCAATAATTGGGCAACGTTTGCCCTTCGCGGCGACGAAAACAATCGGTTTGGCGTCGGTGCGACGGTGCGCGTTACATCGGGCGGCATTCAACAAATGCGCTCCGTTACTGCAGGCACCGGTATGGGAAACCAGAGTGACGGCCTGAGAGCTCACTTCGGAATAGGGCAGAACACTCAGATTGACGAACTCAGAATCGAGTGGACTGACGGGGTGGTCGAAGTCTATACCGATGTGGATCCCAACCGGCACTACACCATGGTTAAAAATGTAGGCCCCAACGATCCGCCGGGTGGATTTGCACAGACCTTTCCACTCAATGCGGGCTTTGTCGATCCGGCCGACCCGATGCTTCGATTCGAATGGGAGGAAAGTTCTGACGAAGATGCTGTTTTGTATACGGTCCACATCGTCGGACCCGGTGTGAAACTCACGTTTCCCAACCTCACGGATCCATTTCTGGATCTGGAAACAGTCTTCCTACCGGCCAATCAGATCTACACCTGGTCCGTCTCCTCAACGGACGGCTATTCCGTTCGGGGAACCGGAGGGGAGTACAGTTTCAGCTTTGGACAACCGGATGTGGCCAATTCAACGCTGCAGGATCCCGCGCTGTTTGATTTCGGCATTCCGAATATGTCTTCGGGTATGGCCGCATTCGCCGATTACGATGTCGATGGCGACCTGGACCTGTTGGTCGCAGGCGATGCCGACGGAACAGCGATTGTGAGGCTCTTTCGGGCCAATGACGCGTCCGTCGTTCTCTCAAACAACGGTGGAGAGTTCATCTTCAAGTCCCTCGAAGAAACCGGGGTGACTCTCGAGCTGGTCCGGGAACCGGACGCCGCCTGGGGAGACTTCGACAACGACGGCGATCCGGACCTGGTCATCACCGGTCTTCTTGTCGAAACCGGAGAGCCGTCCACGACGATCTATATCAATAACGTGGGTACATTCATCCCGGTCGTTGCGGAAGGTATTCTCGATGTCTGGGGAGGCAGCGCAGAGTGGGGAGATGTGAACGGAGACGGGCTCATGGATCTGCTGCTCAGCGGTGCGACGAACAAGGTTCAGCCTTATGAGCCAATCACTGATGTGTTCATCAACAACAACAACCAGAGCTACGTACGCGCCGACGCCGGTCTCCCTGGAGTCGCGTTTGGAGAAGCTGCCTGGGCTGATATTGATGGTGATGGCGATCTGGACGTCGCACTGACCGGTGATCGAGGCAACGGAGATTTCCATTCCGGGATCTACATCAACAACGGCATTGCCACGGGCGGCACGTTTTCGCTCGACGGCACTCAGCTGCCCGAACTGGTCGGTGGGTCGGTGACATGGGGCGATGTGGATGCAGACAATGAACCGGACCTTCTCATTACAGGTGGTAAGCTCGGACCCCGAATGCTCGCCGGCATAACCGAGATGTACGTCAATGACTCAGGAATATTCAGCAAACATCCGTTCCCGTTTGATGGCGTCGTCACAGGCCGAGCGATCTGGGGAGACTATGAGAACGATGGCGATGAAGACATTTTCGTTGTCGGCGCTAGATCACCGCTGGGAGAAACCGTAGGAAGATTGTATCGAAATGTGGATGGGCAGTTTGCAGCCGAACTGGACGTAAAAGGATTCGTCCACGCCACCGCTGCATTCGGCGATTACAATCAGGATGGCGACATGGATCTGATCGCCTTTGGAATTGACTCCCAAGGCAATAACTCCGTGACATTCTATATCAATCAGCAGGTCCCTGAGCCCGTACCGGTCACTCGCTGACCCTCCGGCTATAATTCTGCTGTCTGAGTCCGCGTACCGTATATTCGGCCCGGCGTCCTGGTGCTTTTGCAGTGCCAAACCTGTTTTTATTTCCTCACCGGACTACCAGACTATGATTGCAAGTATGACCGGCTATGGCCGGGGCGAATCCGAACTGCATGGCTACGTATCTGTCGTAGAACTTCGCTCGGTCAACAGTCGCTATTGCGAAGTGAGCCTTCGCACCCCGCGCTCTCTCAACGAACGCGAAGCTGAAATTCAGAAAACCATTAAGGCTGCCTTTTCCAGAGGTCGCATCAATGTGTTCGTGCAGATTACTGATCCGGCGCCGGACACCATCGGTTATAAGGTGAATCGGCCCGCAGTGGAGTCTTTCACCGCTTTATTGAATGAGGTGC
>Ga0114933_10000720_pt1 | contig 39107 bp, 24 predicted proteins | sample 4SBtaG_FD_89691 | JGI IMG/M metagenome (GOLD analysis project Ga0114933, IMG submission 89691) | Deep subsurface microbial communities from Kolumbo volcano to uncover new lineages of life (NeLLi) - 4SBTROV12_W25 metaG | ecosystem: Environmental > Aquatic > Marine > Volcanic | place: Kolumbo... | reverse complement strand
TGGGCGCCGTCTTACCGGTGCACTTCTTGTCCCAGCAGGAATCGACGGTGGTGCAGGCGTTGCCGTCGTTGCACTTCTTGCCGTCGGCGGACGTGTTCTTGCAGCCGGTCTTTGCGTTGCAGGAATCGGTGGTGCAGACGTTGTTGTCGTCGCAGTTGACCGGCTTGCCGTCGCGGCAGGTGCCGCCCCAGCACATCTCTTTCTTCGTGCAGGCGTTGCCGTCGTCGCACGGCTTCATCTTGCCGGCCTTGTTGATGCAGCCCTTGGCCGAATCGCAGCTATCGTCGGTGCAGAACTCGCCGTCGTCGCAGTTCTTGGGCGACTTGCCGACGCAGCTGCCTTCCCAGCAGACATCCTTGGTCGTGCAGACGTTGCCGTCCGAGCACGTGTTGCTGTTGTCGTTCTTGTTGACGCAGCCCTTCTTGGCGTCGCAGCTGTCGTCGGTGCACGGGTTGTTGTCGTCGCAGTTGGGCGCGGTCTTGCCGGTGCACTTGCCGTCCCTGCAGGAATCGACCGTGGTGCAGGCGTTGCCGTCATTGCAGCCCTTACCGTCGGCGTTGACGTTCTTGCAGCCCTTCCCGTTGCCGTTGGTGGACTGGGAATCGCAGCTATCGGTGGTGCAGACGTTGTTGTCGTTGCAGTTGACCGGCTTGCCGTCGCGGCAGGTGCCGCCCCAGCATATCTCCTTCTTGGTGCAGGCGTTGCCGTCGTCGCACGGCTTCATCTTGCCAGGCTTGTTCTGGCAGCCCTTGGTGGCGTGGCAGCTGTCGTCGGTGCAGAACTCGCCGTCGTCGCAGTTTTTCGGGGACTTGCCGACGCACTTGCCTTCCCAGCAGATGTCCTTCTGGGTGCAGACGTTGCCGTCGGTGCAGCTGTTGCTGTTGTCGGTGTTGTTGACGCAGCCGGTCTTGGGGTTGCAGCTGTCGTCGGTGCACGCGTTGTTGTCGTTGCAGTCGGGGCCGCCCGAGCCGATGCACTTGCCGACCTGGCACGCGTCGATGAGGGTGCAGGCGCTGCCGTCGTCGCACTTGTTGCCGTTGAGCGGCGTGTTGGTGCAGCCGGTGCCGGTGTCGCAGCTGTCCGCGGTGCAGACTTCGCCGTCGTCGCAGTTCGCGGGCTTCTTGCCGACGCAGGTGCCTTCCCAGCAGACGTCCTGAGTCGTGCACGCGTTGCTGTCGGTGCACGGGTTGCTGTTGTCGTTCTTGTTGACGCAGCCCTTGTTGGCGTCGCAGCTATCGTCGGTGCACGGGTTGCCGTCGTTGCAGTTGACCGGCTTGCCGTCGCGGCAGGTGCCGCCCCAGCACATCTCTTTGTCGGTGCAGGCGTTGCCGTCGTCGCACGGCTTCATCTTGCTGGCGAGGTTGGTGCAACCCTTGGTGGCGTCGCAGGAATCGTCGGTGCACTCGTTGTTGTCGTCGCAGTTGAGCGGGCTCGAGCCAACGCAGCCACCGGCATTGCAGTTGTCCTTGGTGGTGCAGATGTTGCCGTCGGTGCAGGAGTTGCTGTCGTCGTTGGCGTTGACGCAGCCCTTGGTCTTGTCGCAGCTGTCGTCGGTGCACGGGTTGTTGTCGTTGCAGTCGGGCGCGTTCTTGCCGGTGCACTTCTTTTCCCAGCAGCTGTCGACCGTAGTGCACGCGTTGCCGTCGTTGCACTTCTTGCCGTTGGCGGCGCTGTTCTTGCAGCCCGACTTCTTGTCGCAGCTGTCGTTGGTGCAGACGTTGTTGTCGTTGCAGTTGACCGGCTTGCCGTCGCGGCAGGTGCCGCCCCAGCACATCTCGTCCTTGGTGCACGCGTTGCCGTCGTTGCACGGCTTCATCTTGCCAGGCTTGTTGAAGCAACCGGTCCCCTCGTTGTTGATGATCTGGGCATGGCAGCCGTCGTCGGTACAGGGGTTGCCGTCGTCGCAGTCGACCTTCTTGCCGTCGCGGCAGGTTCCGGCCCAGCACATCTCGTCCTTGGTGCAGGCGTCGCCGTCGTTGCACGGCTTCATCTTGCTCGGCTTGTTGATGCAGCCCTTCGTGGCGCTGCAGCTGTCGTCGGTGCACTCGTTGTTGTCGTCGCAGTCGACCTTCTTGCCGTCTTTGCACGTGCCGCCCCAGCAAATCTCGCCGGTCGTGCAGGCGTTGCCGTCGTTGCACGGCTTCATCTTGCTCGGTTTGCTGACGCAGCCCTTGGCCGGGTCGCAGCTGTCGTCGGTGCACGCGTTGTTGTCGTCGCAGTTGGGCGCTTTCTTGCCGGTGCACTTGCGGTCCCAGCAGCTGTCGATGGTCGTGCACGCGTTGCCGTCGTCGCACTTGACGCCGTTGGCGGCCTTGTACTGGCAGCCCTTGGCCCCACCATTTTGGCCGACGGGGTCGCACCAGTCGCTGGTGCAGGGGTTGCCGTCGTCGCAGTTGACCTTTTTGCCGTCGCGGCAGGTGCCGGCCCAGCACATCTCTTTCTTGGTGCACGCGTTGCCGTCGTTGCACGGCTTCATCTTGCTCGGCTTGCTCTGGCAGCCCTTTTTGCTGTCGCAGCTGTCGTCGGTGCACTCGTTGTTATCGTCGCAGTCGACGTTCTTGCCGTCCTTGCACTTGCCGCCCCAGCAGATCTCGTCCTTGGTGCAGGCGTCGCCGTCGTTGCACGGCTTCATCTTGGAGGGCTTGTTGACGCAACCGGTCTTGGCGTTGCAGCTGTCGTCGGTGCACTCGTTGTTGTCGTTGCAGTTGACCGGCTTGCCGTCGCGGCAGGTGCCCTTCCAGCAGATCTCGCCGGTGGTGCAGGCGTTGCCGTCGTCGCACGGCTTCATCTTGCCCGGCTTGTTGACGCAGCCCGCTTTCGGGTCGCAGCTGTCGTCGGTGCAGAACTTGCCGTCGTCGCAGTTGGGCGGCTTGGTGCCCACGCACTTCTTGTCCCAGCAGGAGTCCTTGGTCGTGCACGCGCTGCCGTCGTCGCAGAGCTGACCGTCGTCGGCCGCGTTGATGCAGCCCTTCGTCTTGCTGCAGCTGTCCTTGGTGCAGGGGTTGCCGTCGTCGCAGTCGACGCTGCCGCCGCCGCAGGAGCCGCCGGTGCACTTGTCGTTGCTCGTGCACTTGTTGCCGTCGTCGCAGCTGTTGCCGGTCAGTGGCTTGGTGACGCAGCTGCCGGTGTTGCTGTCGCAGGAATCCGCGGTGCACTCGTTGCCGTCGCTGCACGTCTTGGCCGGGCCGGACGTGCAGGTGCCGTTGCTGTTGCAGCGGTCGCAGGAGCCCAGGTCGCGCGGCGTGGCGTCCACGTTGATGTCGCCGTGGCCGATGATGTGCTTGCCGCCGACGACGTGATCGACGTCAAACCACTGCGCGCACCCGTACGCGAGGGTCTTCATCTGGCCGCCCTTGCCACACTGCATCGGGAAGACGCTGTTTTTCGGGCGCTGCGCCAGGTTGGCGTACTCGCCGGTGCCGTTGCGTTTCATCGAGCCGGCGGTCAGGTCCCAGTACTCCCAGTTCGCGAACTCGCTCGCGGGGATGGCGAGGCCGGTGTCGTTCTTCGGGCCGCCGGAGCCGACGCCTGCGTTGCCCTTGCCGCGGTACACGTAGCTCAGGTCCACGGTCCACTTGCTGCCGACGTCGCCCGGGCCGCCTTCGGTGTTGTAGAGCGTCGCCGTGCCACGAATGCGCATCGTTCCGTTGGCGTATTGCGCCATCGTCGCGCCGCTTTCGAAGTTGAAGCGGACGATCTTGCCCTGCACGTAGAAGTGCTTCATCCACAGGCCGTTGCAGCCAAACCACTTCTCTTCGGGGCAGTTGGCGGCGTCGACGATGTTCCACAGGCGCGTGACGCCCGGATCGACCTTGCAGTCGCTGCCCGTGCAGGCGTTGCCGTCGTCGCAGGTGGCGTCGTTGTCGTCGTGGTTGCAGCCGCTCTTCGGGGCGCAGCTATCGGTCGTGCAGACGTCGTTGTCGTCGCAGTTCACCGCCGAACCGCTCGTGCACTTGCCGGCTTTGCAGCGGTCGTTGGACGTGCACTTGTTGCCGTCGGTGCAGGGCACCGTGTTGTTCTCGTTCTTGCAGCCCGTCCCGTTTGCGTTGGTCGCCTGGGGATCGCAGCTGTCGGTCGTGCACACGTTGTTGTCGTTGCAGTTGACCGCTTTGCCGTCTTTGCACTTGCCGCCCCAGCAGATCTCGCCGGTGGTGCAAGCGTTGCCGTCGTCGCAGGGCTTCATCTTGCTGGGCTTGGAGCCGCAGCCGCTCTTCTTGTCGCAGAAGTCGTCGGTGCAGGGGTTACCGTCGTCGCACTTGACCGGCTTGCCGTCTTTGCAGGTGCCCTTCCAGCAGATCTCGCCGGTGGTGCAGGCGTTGCCGTCGTCGCAGGGCTTCATCTTGCCAGGCTTGTTGACGCAGCCCTTCGCCTTGTCGCACGAATCATCGGTGCACGGGTTGTTGTCGTTGCAGTTGACCTTCTTGCCGTCCTTGCAGGCGCCGCCCCAGCACATCTCGTCTTTGGTGCAGGCGTTGCCGTCGTCGCAGGGCTTCATCTTGCCGGGCTTGTTCTGGCAGCCGCCGGTCTTGTGGCAGGTGTCGTCGGTGCACGGGTTGCTGTCGTTGCAGCTGACCGGCTTGCCGTCGCGGCAGGTGCCCTTCCAGCAGATCTCGCCGGTGGTGCACTTGTTGCCGTCGTTGCACGGCTTCATCTTGCCGGGCTTGTTGACGCAGCCCGCCTTCGGGTCGCAGCTGTCGTCGGTGCAGAAGTTGTTGTCGTCGCAGTTCTTGGCCTTGTTGCCCTTGCACTTGCTGCCGTTGCAGTAGTCGTACTCGGTGCAGGCGTTGCCGTCGTTGCAAGGCTTGCCGTTGCCGTTGTTCTGGCAGCCGGTGTGCTTGTTGCAGCTGTCGTCGGTGCAGGGGTTGCCGTCGTCGCAGCCGACCGCTTTGCCGCCGCTGCACTTGCCGTCCCAGCAGCTCTCGCCGGTCGTGCACTTGTTGCCGTCGTTGCAGGTCTTGCCGTTGTTGTTGACGTGCACGCAGCCCTTGGTGGGCGAGCACGCGTCGGTCGTGCAGGGGTTGTTGTCGTTGCAGACGACCGGCTTGCCGGCGCCGCATTTGCCGTCCCAGCAGCTCTCGCCGGTGGTGCACTCGTCTGCGTCGTTGCAGGGCGTGCCGTTGGTGGGCTTGGAGAAGCAGCCCTTCTTGCTGTCGCACGCGTTGATCGTGCAGGGGTTGCCGTCGTCGCAGCTCGGGACCGCGCCGGACTGGCACTGACCGTTGGCGCAGTGGTCGCCGACGGTGCACTTGTCACCGTCTTCGCAGGCGAGGTTGCCGCCGACCGGGCTGTTCACGCAGCCACCGGTCTTCGGGTTGCAGCTGTCGGTGGTGCAGACGTTCTTGTCGTTGCAGCTCGTGACCGGGCCGGCCTGGCACTCGCCGCCGCGGCAGAAGTCGTGCTTGGAGCACTTGTCGCCGTCGTCGCACGTGGTGTTGTTCTGCGGTTTGTGCTGGCATTTGCCGCTTGCGGCGTTGCACGAATCGGTCGTGCAGGGGTTGCCGTCGTCGCAGCCCTTCGCTTTGCCCGAGATGCACTTGCTGTCCCAGCAGGAGTCGCCGAGCGTGCACTTGTTGCCGTCTTCGCACGCCTTTGCGTCGGCGGCGCTGTGCTTGCAACCGGCCTGCGGGTCGCAGCTATCGGTGGTGCACGCGTTGTTGTCGCTGCAGTTGGTCGCCTTGCCGTCTTTGCACTTGCCGCCCCAGCAAATCTCGCCGGTGGTGCAGGCGTTGCCGTCGTCGCACGGCTTCATCTTCGAGGGCTTGTTCACGCAACCGGCCTTGGCGTCGCAGCCGTCGTCGGTGCACGGGTTGGAGTCGTCGCAGTCGAGCGGGTTGGCGCCCTGGCAGACGCCGCCAACGCAGCTGTCAGCCTTCGTGCACGCGTTGCCGTCGTTGCACGTGTTGCTGTTGTCGTTGGTGTGAACGCAGCCCTTCTTCGGGTCGCAGCTGTCGTCGGTGCAGGGGTTGCCGTCGTTGCAGACCACCGGCGAAGCGCCGTTGCAGCCGCCGTCAACGCAGGTGTCGCCCCTGGTGCAGGCGTTGCCGTCGTTGCAGCCGCCGCTGACGGGCTTGTGCTGGCAGCCGAGCTTGGTGTCGCACGAATCGGCCGTGCAGACCTTGCCGTCGTTGCAGTTGACGGTCGCGCCGCCCGTGCACTGCTTGTCCCAGCAGGTCTCGCCCTTGGTGCAGGCGTTGCCGTCGTTGCACTTGGCGCCATCGAGGCTCTTGTGCGTGCAGCCCTTGGCCTGGTCGCAGCCGTCGGCGCTGCAGGGGTTGCCGTCGTCGCATTCGAGCGTCGCACCCGGCTTGCAGGTGCCGGCCATGCACTGGTCGCCGCTGGTGCAAACCGAACCGTCGGCGTCGCAGAGCTTGCCGTCTTTGACCGCGGAGGGCTTGCACGCGCCGGTGCTCGGCTGGCAGCTCAAGGTCGTGCACTGGTTGCCGCTGTGGCTGTCGCACTTGACGATCGTCGTGGGGTCGACCTTGCAGTTGTACGGGAAGCGGCCCTTGTCGCACGTCAGCGTGCCGTTGCACGCGTTGCCGTCTTCCTGGCCCGAGCAGTCGCTTTCGGACTGGCAGGAGCAGACGTTGGCGCCGGACTTGCATTTGCCGGCCTTGCAGGCGTCGCCGACCGTGCACTTGTTGCCGTCATCGCAGGAATCGGTGGTGTTGAAGTGGCTGCAGCCAACCTTCGGGTCGCAGCTGTCCTTGGTGCACGCGTTGTTGTCGTCGCAGGTCTTGGCGCCCGAGCCGATGCACTTGCTGTTCTTGCAGACGTCCGTCGTCGTGCAGGCGTTGCCGTCGTCGCAGATGTTGCCGTTGGACACCGACTGGCAGCCCTTGGTGGGGTTGCAGGAATCGTCCGTGCAGGGGTTGCCGTCGTCGCAGTTCTTCTGGCCGGCGCCAACGCACTTGCCGTCCCAGCAGGAGTCCTTGTCGGTGCAGGCGTCGCCGTCGGAGCAGCCGGCGCCGTCGGTGTTGCTGTGCGTGCAGCCCTTCTTCGAGCTGCAGTTGTCGGCGGTGCAGGGGTTGCCGTCGTCGCAGTCGGTCGCGCCGCTGCCCTTGCACTGGCTGCCGAGGCACTTGTCGACCGCGGTGCAGGGGTTGCCGTCGTCGCAGTTGGCGGTGTCGTTGGCGGCGTGCTTGCAGCCGGCCTTGTTGTCACAGGAGTCGGCGGTGCAGGGGTTGCCGTCGTCGCAGTCTTTCTTGGTGCCGCTGCAGGTCTTGCCGGTGCAGTGGTCGTCGGTCGTGCAGGCGCTGTTGTCGTTGCAGGACAGCTTGTCGCCGGCCGCATCGTGCTTGCAGGAGCCGTCGGCGCAGGAGTCGTTGGTGCAGGGGTTGCCGTCGCCGCAGTCCTTGGCCTTGCCGCTCACGCAGCCGCCGTCCCAGCAGCTGTCCGAGACGGTGCAGTCGTCGCTGTCCGTGCAGCCCTTGCCGTCGTCGTTGCTGTGCTGGCAGCCCTTGCTGGCCGAGCAGGAGTCCTTCGTGCAGACGTTCTTGTCGTCGCAGTCGAGCGTGTCGCCGGAGACGCACATGCCTTTTTGACAGGTCTCCGAGCCATTGCACTTGTTGCCGTCGGCGCAAAGCGCGTTGCCGCCTTCGTCGATCTTGCCGTCGCAATCGTTGTCGGCGCCGTCGCAAACCTCCTCGGAGGGCTTGCAGGTCTTCTCGGGGCAGAACTTGACGTCGTCGATGGCGCCCGAGCCGGCGAGGTTGACCAGGATTTTGCGGATGCCGGACTTGTTGAGGAACCACTCCTGCTTGGAGCCGTTGCCCTTGACCGGAATCACGAACTCTTCGAACGAGCCGTTGTCGTACGCCACCTCGATGGTGCCGCCGGCTTCTTCGATGTCGATGAGCTTGAGGCTGTAGACGGTCGCCGGCTTGGCGAAGATCAGCGCGATGATGCCGCCGGCCGCCTCGTCGTCCGGGATGTCGACCAGGCCGTCGCCGTTCTTGTCGATGTCGTTCTCAGCGATGATGGCGAGGTTGCCCTGGCCCTTCGCGCCGAGGTCGCTGTCACCACCGGTGGGGTTCTCGGCGTCAAACGCGATGGCGAGGTCGGGGTGGCCGACCTTGCTGTTCACGACTTCGATGGACAGGTGCCATGGCGCGTACTGCTTGCCGAGGATTTCGCCAGCCTTGATGGCGTCGCCGGCGGGGCTCGAGTTGAACGTGGCGGTCAGCGGGCACTTCGGCATCGTGCAGTCGTCGTCGACCAGGCCGTTGCAGTCGTTGTCGATGCCGTCGCAGAGCTCGGCGGTCGGGGTGCATTTCGGGGGCGCTGGGGGAACGCAGATTTCCTTGGTGATGCCGTCGTCGTTGGTGGCTTTCTTGCAGGTCTTACCCTTGGGGCAGGGGCATTCCGTCGCGCATTTCTTGTCCGCGCCGTCGGCGACGCAGAAGCCGTTGAGGCAGTCGGTGTTCGTGGTGCAGGGGCAGTCTGCGCCACCGGGGCATTCGTTGTTCGGGTCGTTGCTGCGCCAACCGCGCTGGCCGTTGTTCGACGGCGGGGCAGCGACGTCGTCAGCGGGGGCGGTGGGTCCGGAACCTGTTCCTGCACCGGTGTCTTCCTCGGGAGCACCGGGCCCCATGGCGCCATCGGTGACGTTCGCCGTCGCCGCGCCCTGGGGTGGCTCGCTGACGTCCTGGTCGCCGCAAGACACGGCCAGCAGGGCGCAGAGACCAGCCAGGAGCAACCGCCAGTCGGTATTCACCGGTTTCGGAGTCTGGAGGTTGCGGTTCGTACAGATGGTTTTCATCGGATTTCCCCACCCAGCGGTTGTTTCCCTGCTGCCCACAGGGCGAACACACATCTGGGCACAATAAGGCTCGGTGTCGGGGGAAAGCCCTTCAAGCACGAATCCACGTGCCCATTTTGCTTGATCGGGCCCCCGGACCCCACGTCTGGGAACGCTCACGAAATAGACCTAAGAACTTAGAATCACGAGATAAACGCGATCTTGTTCTTACGCGGCGGCAGCCGTGACGCAGCGCATCATGGGTGCGTCATGGACCGCGGAGACGCCGTCCAGCGCCGATCGGTCAGCCCCGTATCAACGCGGATAGCGGCATGTCTCAGTTTGAGAATTAGCAATAAAAACAAGGACAACCCGGTGTCACATGTGGCTCGAATTTGTGCCACATGGACGCGATTCGGCATTTCAGCGCGATTCGGTCGCTCACGGCACCAAATCGGGCCAAGAACTAGGCATTCGTCCAGTAGATAACTATAAAGCTATGTTGATAGAAACTAGCGATGTTCCGGGAACCACTGCCAGGAGTCAAGGGATAAATACACGTGTTACGAAGTACGGCTGCACGCCAAGAATTTGACCTCCCCAATGGCCCAATAACGACCGGATATTACGGGATATAATCCGTGTCTCACTGTGAGATGGGCGTGAGCTCGGGATCAATCTGCGCGATCTCGGCCGATTCGAAGATGTCAACATTTCTTCATAAATAGCCGTCTGGATATGTATAATAGCGTTAAATCAGCTGGTTATGAGATGGTCCCGGGGGTCCGAGGACTTGGGTCTCGGACCTGTGGCTAGTCGGGCTAGCTCGGGATGGGGCCGCACCGTGTGGCATTGCCGGGGCGCTACGCAATCGCGCTGTCTCGCCACGTTCTCATGGAGTTTGGCGACAACCGGGCGGCTCACATGCGCGTCTGTCTCGCGATGATCACGCTGCTGGCCCCTGTGACACCTGCGAACACGCGGGAATAACCCCTGTCAGAGTCGTGTGACGGCTGCCATCGCGGGTGTTTTGGACGTCAGGCACCGAGAATCACGATGACCCACACGTCGTAGAGCGCGTGAGTCCATGCCGCCACAGCAAAGCCCCGGGCAAGGAACAGGCCGGCGAACACGGCGCCAGCGATGGCCCTGTAGATGAACCGCTCGAGCAGGAACGGCTCAAAAACGTGGTGGACGGCCGCGAACAGGATCGAGCTGACCGCGATGATGAAGAGCAGCCTGGGCAGCTGACGGCGCCACTCCGGTCCCAGCCACAGGCGGGCGATAGCGCCCACGCCGATGAGCCGAAAAACGAACTCTTCGTGCAGGCCTGCGCCGGCGCTGACGACGACACCGACGCCGGGCGAAAACCCCTGGGGCTCGTTCTTTGCGGCGTCGGCCAGGGGTGCAAACACGTCCGCGAAGCTGGCGGGTAGGGCGGCGAATGGCGCCAGTGACATCGAGGCGAAGGGCATCGTCCGTAGCACGGAATCGGTGAGCTGTGCGCTGACCGTGCCCACGGCGATGGCATAGACGGCAGACTCGAAGAGCAGCGGCAGGAACACACGGCCCTCGAGCACCCGCTTGTTGCGCAGCCAGGCGACCAGGCCCACGTTGATGAGCGCCATCGAGCCATAGAAGCCGGCGTAGTAGAGGTCGGCGGTGGATTCCGTGGCTCCGAGCGCGACGAACAGCGCCGCGAGCCCCACCGAGAACATGTCCACGCCGTTGCGAGCGGCCGGGGCGACGATGGTCCCGAGGCCATAAAACACGAGCAGCGGCAGCACGAGCGCGGCGGACGTCAGGGGGGACGTGGTCGCGACCAGGTACGCATCGAGGCGTTTGCGGAAGGGAGAACGCCGCGCCATGCCGTGTTCGAAAAGAGCGCCGCGGCGTCGCTAGAGGGACAGTGGGCGGGCCTGCGCACGGTCGAGCAGGTCGTCGAATTCGGGGCGGAACGCGGCGTCTGCGTGGGACCACCTCAAGGAGCTTACGCGTTCGATGCCGTTTTCCCCTACCTCGAGCACGTTGAAGTGGGCCAGGTCGGGGTCGTCCGGCTTGCTCCAGGTGGATGAACCACAGCCCAGGACGAAGACGGGCTTGTCGCTTGGGTTGCGGCCAAGGTGCCACTGGTTGGGCCCGTGCGTGTGCCCGTGAAGCAGGGCGGTGGCGTGGATTTCTCGCAATGTTGCGGCGACTTGCCTGCGGTCGCGCAGAAGTGACGTTCGCTCTGACATCGGACCGCGGGTGTGCAGGTTGTGGTGCACCAAGACGATGCGCACGGTGATCCGGTCCGGTTCTTGTCCGACGAGCTCGACGAGGCGTTTTCGCTGCAACTCACCGACTTCGCCCCACGCGATGATGGGTGGCGCGGGGATCGCGCTGGACAGCCCGTAGACGCGTACATGAGGGGCGATCTCGCGCCAAATGGGGTAGCGATCCCGGCCGTGGCGATTGTCCCCGTCGGGTCGCGGCAGATAGTCATCGAAGAAGGCTTCGAAGCGTCCGTCGCGGAGGGCGCCCGCCGTGTAGACGTCGTGGTTTCCGGGCACCAAGGTCACGAACTCCGGGCTGCCGATGGCTTCGACGACCGCTCTCGCGGCTCGGAACTCGGACGGCAACGAGAGGTTGGTCACGTCGCCGGTCAGGAGCACGTGATCGATGTCGGCTGCCTTGATTGCCCCGGCGAGCGCGCGGGCGATTTGGACAGGATGGCTGTTGCGCCTGGCGCCGGCGAGGTTGGCCAGTCCGGTGATGCGCTTGTTTGCAAAACGGGTCCACGGCGTGCCTTTCAGTTCGAGCACGTGGAGGTCGCTGATGTGGGCGATGCGAAGCATTCTCAGTCGCTCCGGCTAAAGCGAAATGGGCGGTATCTCGACGCCTGGAAGGTCGTCGCCGCGACGCAGACGATCCAGCGATCTGTTCACGATGTCGAGCGCTTGTTCGAGGCGCGGCAGGGGGACGGACATGTAACAGACGCGAATCCAGCGGGAAAAATCGTTGCCGAACGCCTGCCCGGGGGACACCGAGACGCCTTCGTGCAGCAGCTCCGCGAGCCAGGTCAGCAGCTGCTTGTCACCGAGATCCTTGTCGAGGTTGGCGAACACGTAACCGCCGCCCTGGGCGGGGAGAAAATCGGCCTGCAGACGGGACGCGACCAGCTCCGCGCCTGTCTGGTATCGATCGCGGACTTCTTCGACCCAATCGTCGCCGGTCTGGATGGCACGCATGGCGCTGACCTGGCTGGGCACGTTCACGTTGTAGACCGAGTGGGTGGTGACGCGTCGCGCGGTTTCAAGCCACTGGGGATCGCCGCACAGAAAGCCGATGCGGATGCCGGCGAGCGCGTAGCTCTTGCTCATCGTGTAGACGCTGGCGGTGCGCTCGGCCATACCCGGAAAGGTCGCTATGAAGTGGTGTTCGTTGGGCGCGAAGGCGTAGTCGGTGTAGGCCTCGTCACTGAGCAACCAGAGGTCCTTTTCGATGCACAGATCAGCGAGAGATTGCAGCTGTTCACGGGTAAGGACCGTGCCGTCGGGGTTGTTTGGGCTGCACAGGTAGATGACGGACGTCTTGTCGGTGATGTGCGGCTCGATCAGGCCGCGGACATCGGCTCCCTCGCGCACTCGCCGGTAAAACGGCACCTCGACCGCCTTGCAGTCCAGGCCGGTGATCATGCCGCGGACGAGGGGCCAAAACGGCGCGAGCAAGATCACCTCGTCACCGGGCTCACACCAGGCGTGAAGGGCTGCAGACACGCCGCCGGTAGCGCCGACCGAGACGTGAACACGATCGACGTCCAGACCGGAGAATCCGCGCCGGGTCCAGCGCTCACAGAACGCCGCGCGCGCCTCGACCATGCCGTTTGGAGCAGCGTAGGCGTACACGTTGTCCGGCAGGTGTTGCACCGTGTTTTCGACGCGAGAAGCGACGGGCGGATCGATCCATGTGTCGCCGATGTGCAGCGGAATCGGTGGCTTGGGCAGCTTCTTGATGATCGGGATCAGCCGCGTGAAGATCGCCGGTGAGAGCCGGCTGGCGGCCGCGTTGCGGTGAGGGTACGCGGGCATCTGGTCGACTCTGGCGGGTTGCGCGCTGGAAAAAGCGGACGAAGACGTCTGCTGCGTGGGGCCGCGAGTGCGGTTCATCGAGGCTGGAGACGGGCCGGAAAAGGGCTTTGATCTTGACAGGCGGCGCACTTTCGCACTATCGCACGCGGCCCGCAAACGGGAACGTGGCCGATCTCAGGCCCGCCCAACGGAGAGTCCCATGGCCAAGCGCGTCCGCAAGACCTACAAGCAGCGTCAACGCGAGCTCGAAACTCCCGAAGTCGTCGAAGAGACCCTGTGGTCGCTCAGCGATTGGATGGAGGCGAACTGGAAGCCGCTGGTGATGGGCCTGGGCGCCTTGACCCTGCTTTGGGGCGGCATTGGCTTGTTCCAGATGTTCTCGCAGAGCAGCGAGCGCTCCAAGGCTGAGACCACTGCCGCGGTCTTCACGGCCGCTGGTCGCCCGGTCTACGTCAAGCCCGCTGACCTCGACGGTGAAGACCCGAACAAGCCGCTCGGGCCGTCGTTCGCCAGTGAAGCTGCCCGCGCCGACGCCGTGATCGCCGCAGCCGGTGCTGCCGGGGACGATCACACCGCGCTCGTCGGCGTCGTGACCGGCGCCGCGAAAGGCACCAAGGGCGACATTGCCGGGCAGCTCGCCGCCATCGACGCCGCGCTCAAAGATGCTGGCGATAGCGCCCTGGCCGTCCCGTTGAACGAACAGAAAGCGAGCGCTCTCACCGAGTTGGGCAAGACCGCCGAAGCCGCCGGGGCGTGGCAGAAAGTCGCTGCCGGTGCGTCGACCGTGTTCGGCAAAGCTCACGCCTTGATTCGAATCGGTGACCTCTACAACGCCAACACCGGCGCCACGAAGGCCGATCCTGCCAAGGCCAAGGCCAGCTACGGCAAGGCGCTCGCCGCGCTCAAGGTCAACAAGAAGGCGCCGGAAAAGGGCCCGCTCGCGTTCCTGCACGCCGAAGCTGAAAGCAAGCTCAAATCACTCTAAGTCGCGGTGATTGCGGCTCAACCCGTCGCACAATTCGTCGCCGCCGGGCCGCACAACTCCATGAAACACACCCTGGTCGCGATCGTCGCGCTGCTCGTTGTCGCCACCAGCATCGCTCCCGAAGCCGGGGCGCAGCAGCGTCTTTCACCCGACTGGCGCGTCAAACTGCATCGCCTCCCCGAGCTGGCGTGGCAGCCTCGCAACCCCGCCACTCCCGTCCTCGCGTCGAAGGGCAAACGCTTGCTGGTAGCGAGCGCCGGTGGGCTTCATTCGCTGCAACCGACACACGGCGCGATCCAGTGGCATCACAAGACCGGAGAAGCCGTCGCGGGCTCCCCCCTGGTGGTCGGCAAGCTCGCCTACATCGTCACATCATCGGGAAATGTCTCGGCCATTCGCGTTGCTGACGGTACGTCGCTGTGGAAGAAACCGACCATGTTGGGTGCCGTCGTGCACGCGGGCCTCTCCACCGACGGTAAGCGCCTCTTCGCGGTCTCAGACCCGGCCACTGTCACCGCCATCGATCGTGCAACCGGACGCGTCACATGGCGCTTCGGCGTGACCGTGACGCGCGAGTTCCTGGTCGAGGGGCACGGCGCTGCACTCGTACACAAAGGCGTCGTTTTCGCAGGCCTGGCCAACGGCAAGCTCGTCGCCCTCGCGAGTCGGGACGGTGGCAGCGTCTGGTCTGTTTCGCTCGGCAACGCCAAGGCCGGCCCCTACGTCGACATCGACACGACGCCCGTTATCGGCCGAGACGCGGGCAAGGACCTGATCGTCGCGGCTTCGCACAACGCCGGGCTCTATGGGCTCAAGGCTGCCGACGGCGGGCGCACCTGGCGCTACGTTGGCGAGGGCCTCGGTCAACCGGTCATTGCGGGCGGGCTCATCTACACGGTCGCCCCGGCCGGTGTGCTCCACGTCGTGCGACTCCACGATGGAAAACGCGTCTTCGCGCGCCGCCTGGTCGGCTCACCATCGGGCCAATTGGCCATCGCTGGCGACACTTTGCTCATCCCTTCGGCAGGCGGCTTGCAGGTCGTTTCACGCGCGACCGGCGCCGGGATTTGGACCGTTGTCGATGGCTTCGGATTCGCCGCCGCGCCCCTTGTCGTTGGCGATCACGTTTTCGCCGTCGCAAACGGTGGATTGGCGTGGGGAATGCGCCGTCGGTAGCCCGCAGGAGGCCCCATGAAGAATCTCGCTCTGCTGTCTGTTGTCGCGCTTGTTGCCGCGACGGCAGCCTGTTCGGAATCCGACACCGGCGGCGGCGGCACCACGTTGCCCGACGGAGCCGGGTCCAGCGGCGGCGGTGATAGCGGTGCCAGCTCCGGCGCGACGTCATCTGGTGGCGGCGACGCGTCATCTTCGTCCGGCGGCGGTGATGCGGCGTCTTCGAGCAGCGGCGGCGGCAAGGTCGAAGCCAAGAAATGTGTCGGCGTGGGCATGGGCGACTGCGACGAAAATAGCGAGTGCGGCAGCGAGCAGTACTGCGATCCGTGCACCCGCAAGTGCCTCAAGCCGTTGGACGTCTGCGACCCGTGCACCTCGGACTTGCAGTGCGCCAAAGTCGAGCACGGCAGTGTGTGTTTGCCGTACGCCAATGGCGGCTCCTTCTGCGGTCGGGCGTGCCTGGGTGCGGCCGGTTGTCCGCAGGGTTATGACTGCAAGACCGTGCCCGGACTCAAGGGCGCCCAGGAGAAGCAGTGTGTCCCCAAGTCCGGTGCCTGTCAGAAAGGCTCGGGGCAGTGCAAAGAGGACTCCGATTGCCCGTTCACGATGATCTGCAACGCGGACTACGGCGTGTGTATCAAGGGCTGCAAAGACCAGGTTTGTCCGACCGGAAAGGTGTGTTCGCTGTTCCGCTGCACCGACCCCTGCACCAACGATGGCGACTGCGCCAAGCTCTCCAAAGAGGCCAAGTGCGACGGGAAACTGTGCAAAATTCCCGGCGGTTGTCTCGGCCCGCCCGACTGCCCCAAGAAGGCCACCTACTGCGATATGAAGGTGCACAAGTGCAAGGACGGCTGCCAGGTCGACGCCGACTGCAAGGAGTTCGCCAAGAAGTGCGAAGCCGGCGCCTGCGTCGACAAGGGCTGCAAGGAAAACTGGGAATGCGCCTTCGAACAGGTGTGCGATCCGGGCACGGGCAAGTGCAAGAAGGCGGTCGGCAAGTTCTGCGCCAAGTGCGACCCCAACGACAAGGCTGCAGCGGCTTGCGGCGGCGCACCGAACAAGTGTTTTTCGTTCCAGGACAAGGACAAGAAGAAGCTCGGCGACTTCTGCGGCGTGACGTGCAGCAGCGCGCCCAATGGGCCGTGTCCACAGGGCTACCAGTGCCAGGAAGTGCCCGACCAGAACGGCAAGCCGATCGGCAAGTTCTGCATGCGCCAGTGCTGGCAATCGCCCCTCGACACGAAATAGCGTCGCATCCCCAAGATCCCGCGATTACGCGGTTTTCGTGCCACGACTGTTACTCATGACAGAGCCGTGACAATCGAGTCGCGCGGCCATCTAGCCTTGTCCTCGAGACGTTGGAATCGGCCCGTTTTGGGTCGGGCCATCTGCGTGGAGGAGGCTCATGAGCACGTCGGCGATGAACGGGCGCGAACGGATTATGGCGGCGTTGCGCTGCGAACCGGTGGACAGACCGCCGATCTGGATGATGCGCCAAGCGGGCCGCTATCTGCCCGAATACCGCGCCCTGCGGGCCGATCACAGCTTTCTCGAGTGCGTGCGGACGCCCCATTTGGCCGCGGAAATCACGCACCAGCCCATCCGCCGATACGGGTTTGATGCGGCGATTCTGTTCTCCGACATCCTCACGATTCCGGAGGCGCTCGGCATCGACGTCACCTTTCCCAAGGGCGGGCCGCGGCTCGATCCGACGATGGAAACAGCTGAAAAGATTGCGGGTCTGCCCGATCCCGATGTCCGCGATGTGCTCGGCTACGTCGGTGGCGCCGCCGCGGCTTCGCGCAAACAGGTCGGTGAAGATGTCGCCCTGTTGGGCTTCAGCGGTGCCCCATGGACGCTCGCCTGCTACATGATCGAAGGCGGTGGCAGCAAAGCATGGGTCAAGATCCGCGCGCTCGCCCACCGTGAACCCGACGTCGTTCGCGCGCTTCTCGACAAGCTTGCCGACCTGATCATCGACTACCTGGCGATGCAGGTCGAAGCGGGCGTTGACGCCGTCCAGTTGTTCGACTCGTGGGCCGGATCGCTGCGCCGGGAGGTATACGACGACCTCGTGTTGCCATCGACGAAACGCATCATCGCCGAGGTCAAGAAGCTCGACGTGCCGGTCATCCTCTTTGCCCGCAATCCCGGGCACTTGTTGGAGAGCACGCTCGACGCTGGCGCCGACGCCGTATCGCTCGATTGGCGCATCGACCTGGGACGGGCCGCCGCGCTCGCCGCTGAGCGTGGCATCGGCATCCAGGGCAACCTCGATCCGACCGAGCTCTACGCGTCTCATGACCACATCCGCCGCCGGGTGCAGGAGATGAACGCCGACGTGGACGGGCGCACCGGCTGGGTGTTCAACCTCGGTCACGGTGTCTCGCCTCCAACCCCTCTCGACGGCGTCAAAGCGCTCGTGGAGGCGGTCCAGGGGCTCGCCGAATGACCGCTGGGGCACCGGACAAGGCCGTGTCGTCGGTGACTCACCACGTCGATGTGGCGGTGATTGGAGGCGGAATCGCCGGGCTTTCTGCGGCGCACGAGGTTGTCGCTGCCGGCCGCTCCGTCGTCTTGCTCGAAGCCAGCGCGCGCGTGGGCGGGAAAATGGGCTCGATTTCGCGCGATGGCTTCACTGTCGAGCGCGGGCCGCACAGCTTCCTGCACGGGGCGGATCGCCTATGGACCTTAATTAATTCCGCGCGCGCGCGAGAGAGGGTTGTTCCAGCCAACAAGCCAGCGAACCGCTACGTCTATCGCAACGGACGAATCGTCAAGCTCCCGGGTGGCCCCTTCGACCTGCTGCGCAACGACTGGATGTCCCTGGGCGGCAAAATGCGCGCGGCCGCCGAGCCTTTCGTTCGGTCCAACTCCGACCCGGACGAGACGCTGGCCGCCTTCGCACGCCGGCGTTTTGGAGACGAGCTGGTCGACGGCCTACTCGCTCCTTTCGTGTCCGGTATCTACGCGGGAAACCCCGACCAACTGGGTGCGGCGGATGCGTTTCCCAAGCTCTGGCGCGCCGAACGCGACCATGGAAGTGTCATCAAGGGGCTCGTGAAGGCGCGCAAGTCCGCAGCGGATGGGCCGGTCGTCGACAAGCCGGAAGAGCGCGGGATTTTTGGTTTTCGTGGTGGGCTTGGCGCGATGGCTGCCGCTATCGGAGACGCGTTGCCTGACGGTTCGCTCGTAACAGGCGCCGCGGTCGAGTCCATGCAGGTCGGCGCCGATGACGTGCTGCTGACGACGACGCAAGGCACATGGCGGGCACAGCGGGTCGTGCTTGCGTTGCCGGCTGGTCCCGCGGCTCAGCTTATTGAACCGCTCGACGGGGTTGCCGCTGACCTCCTGACCAGGACCCTGCTTGCTCCCGTCGCCCTTGTGCACCTGGGCGGGCCCGATCCAGACGCTGTCGCGCCGCGTGGCTTCGGTGCGCTCATCGCTCGCGGAGAAGGCGTTGATGCGCTCGGGATCCTGTTTCCGTCGTCGCTCTTTGACGACCGCGCGCCCGCCGGGCACTGGCTCCACGCCGTCTTCCTGGGGGGCACTATGGCGCCCGATCTGGTCGCCGAGTCCGACGAACAGCTCGTGCAACGGGCGAAGGCCTCTCATCGCAAGGTCCTCGGCGGATTGCTGGGGGGGAAGGCACTCAACATCTCGTTTTCCGAGGTGATCCGCCACGACGCCGCGATCCCACAGTACATTCCCGGTCATCGCGCTCGCATCGCGGACGCAAGCGGCAGGATCGCCGCCAAGACCGACCGAATTGCGCTCGCGGGTGCTTGTTTCCATGGCATCTCGGTCGCAGACGCCGCGGTCAGCGGAGCAGAAGCCGCTCGTCGCTTGCTACAACTGCCTTTGTCCGACACCGCGGCGACGAGGCTGGCGTCATGAACGCTTCCCAGCGCCTTGCCGGCATGCCCATCGCGGTCGTCGGCTGTGACTTCCGATTGGGCTCCACCGCGTGGCGAAACGCGCTGCTGCTCGACCGGGACGAACGAGACGCCCTCGCGCAGAGAATGCAGGCGAGCGCGGCGGTGGACGGCTTTGTCTGCATCCAGACCTGTAACCGCGTCGAGTGGGTTCTTTCATCCCCGCAACCCAAGTGGGCGGCCGAGCTGGCGCGCGCGCAGATGGCCAGTCGTTGGCTCAACGGTGATTTCCCGTCGCCACACCCCATGCCGTATGTGCACGCTGGACTCGCCGCGTGTCGTCACCTCGTGCGCGTCTCGCTTGGCTTGGAGTCGTTCGTTCGCGGCGAACGGGAGATCGCCGGCCAGCTCAATCGCGCCTGGCGGGAGGCCCAGGACAGAGGCACCGCATCGGCGGATTTGAACGCGCTCCAAACGGTGCTCGGCCGCGTCGTGCGACGTGTCGGACGTGTTACGGGGTTTGGTTCGCGCGCTCGCGGCGTGCATGGCCTGGCCGTCGACCTCGTGCGGCGCGAGCTCTCGCCAACACCGCGGGAACGCGCGCGCCTCGTCGTCGTTGGCATGGGCGATATCGGTCGACGCGCGGCCACACTTGCCCAACAGCTTGGCGTGTTCGATGTCCGGCGCATCAATCGCACCATTGTGGAAAAACAGCGCGGGACGTGGCTGCCACTCGAAGCAGTGAACGCCGAGATGCGGGAAGCTGATGCCGTTGTCGTCGCCACCGGCGCCCGGCAGCCGGTCTTGAACGCGGAGAGCTTCGCGGGAACGCGCAACGGGCTGCTTGTCGTCGATCTCGGCACACCGGAACAGGTCGACAGCGCGTCATCTCGGCTCGACTACCGCGGACTCGACGACCTGCTCGTTGGCACGGCCGGCAGCGACGACGACCTCGACGCTGTCCTCGCTTTGGTCGAAGACGCCGTGACCGAATACAGAATCGCCCTTCGCAAGCGCGCTGTCGCTGGACTGCTGCGGGCGACCCAGGATCGCTACGACCGGTTTGCCTACGACGAGCTGCCCGTGCTTCTTGACCAAAATGGTGCTGCTGACCTCGCTCCCCAAGTGCGCGCCGCGGTGCGCGCCTACACCCGCCAAATCGTCGCCGAAATCGAGCGCGCGGTCGGTCCCGAATAGCCTCGCTCAGACGCATGAATCCGGGCTCTCTGGCCTCATTCAACCGTTGTTTGGGCAGGGCCGTCATGCTAGGTTCCGCGCCCGCTCGACGCCCCTCCGTGCCCGCTCGCATGGGGCCCGACAGGGGAGACTCCTCGCACACCGCTGACGGTTCACGCCGTCCACCCCGCAGGGACGCACGCCATGGCCCACGCCAATCTGCCGGTACAACCCCCGGTCGACTTCACGACGCACCCCGACAGCTACCGCCACTGGAAGCTGGAAATCGACGGTGCGATCGCCACGCTCAAGCTCTCCGTTGAGCTCAACGGCGGCCTCCGCCCCGACTACGAACTCAAGCTCAATTCGTATGACCTCGGCGTGGACATCGAGCTCGCCGACGCCATCCGCCGCGTGCGTTTCGAACATCCTTCGGTGCGCGTTGTCGTCGTGACATCGGACGTCCCGCGCGTCTTCTGCGCCGGCGCCAACATTCGCATGCTCGCGACCAGCAGCCACGGCTTCAAGGTCAACTTCTGCAAGTTCACCAACGAGACCCGCTGTGAGTTCGAGGACATGAGCCGCAACTCGGGCGTCAAGTTCGTCGCGGCCGTCAACGGCGCGTGCGCGGGTGGCGGGTACGAGCTCGCGCTGGCGTGCGACAAGATCTTCCTCATGGACGACGGCAGCTCCACCGTTTCGCTGCCCGAGGTTCCGTTGCTCGGCGTTCTGCCCGGCACCGGCGGCCTGACGCGCCTCGTCGACAAGCGCAAGATCCGGCGCGACCACGCCGACTTGTTCTGCACAAAGGCCGAAGGCTTCCGGCTGCGCGACGCCAAGAAGATGAACCTCGTTGACGGTGGCTGGCCGCGCAGCAAGTGGAACGACAACGTCGGCGCCGCGATTTCGTCCATGGTCGGCGATGGGGCCCCCGCGGTCGAAGGCATCAAGCTCTCCCCGGTCAGCGCCTCCCGCGACGGCAACACCATCGAGTACACTTGGGTCAAGGTCGACATCGACCCCGCTGGCCGGCTCGCCAACGTGACCATGAAGGGCCCGGACGGCGGCGCTCCCAGCAGCCACGAAGACCTGCAGGCAAGCGCGGACGACGCGTGGGTCTTGCGGGCATGGCGGCAGCTCGACGACGCGCTCTTGCACCTGCGCTTCAACCACCCGAATATCGGGCTGTTGGTCCTGCGCACCGAGGGCAATTCGGACGCCGTCATCGCTCACGACGACGCGCTCAGCAAGCTCCGCGCCGACGGTTCCTGGCTGGCCCGCGAAGTGCAGCTGCACCAGGCGCGGGTTCTCCGTCGACTCGACAACATGGCCCGTTCCATCTTCGCGCTGATCGAGCCCGGTTCCTGTTTCGCCGGCAGCATGTTCGAGTTGGCGCTCGCCGCCGATCGCCAATACATGCTCGACGACCCCGACCAGCCCAATTTCGTACGCCTTGGTTCGGTCAATGACCGCACGATGCTGACGCTCAACGGCAAGAGCCGCTTGCAGGTGCGATTCCTCGACGATTCTGAATCCGCCGATGCTGCGCTCGATACCGCCGGCGAAGACCTCGATCCGATGGCCGCCGCTGACCTCGGCATCGTCACCTTGTCGCTCGACGACATCGACTGGGAAGACGAGGTTCGCATCGCGATCGAAGAGCGCGTTTCGCTGTCACCCGACGCGCTGACCGGTATGGAGCAGAATCTTCGCTTCGCCGGCTCGGAAAACTGCGACACCAAGGTCTTCGGCCGCCTCACCGCATGGCAGAACTGGATTTTCCAGCGCCCCAACGCGGTCGGCGAACGTGGCGCGCTGACGATGTACGGCCACCCCGAGAAGCCTATCTTCGATTGGACCCGCACCTAGGAGACGTCCATGTCGACCATCGACTACCAGGCCCTGATCCCCAACAACGTCAACCTCGACAGCGATCGTCGCCTGCAGCGCGCGCTTGAGCGGTGGCAGCCAAGTTACATCCAGTGGTGGCAGGAAATGGGGCCTGACGGCTTCCAGACCAGGGACGTCTACCTGCGCACGGCGATCAGCGCCGACAAGGACGGCTGGGCGCACTTCGACTACGTCAAGATGCCCGACTACCGGTGGGGAATCTTCCTGGCCGACCAGGATCCCGACCGCAAGATTCCGATGGGCGACCATGCCGGACGCCCCGCGTGGCAGGACGTTCCCGGCGAATACCGCACGATGCTCCGGCGCATCATCGTGACCCAGGGCGATACCGAGCCCGCGTCCGTCGAGCAGCAGCGCCAGCTTGGCAAGACCGCCCCGAGCCTCTACGACCTGCGCAACCTCTTCCAGGTCAACGTCGAAGAGGGCCGTCACCTGTGGGCGATGGTTTACCTGCTGCAGCGCCATTTCGGCCGTGAAGGACGCGATGAGGCCGAGCAGTTGCTGCAGCGGCGCAGCGGCGATGAGGACAAGCCGCGCATCCTCGACGCGTTCAATCAGCCGTGCAACGACTGGCTGTCGTTCTTCTGCTTCACCATGTTCGCCGACCGTGACGGCAAGTATCAGCTCGCCTCGTTGGCTGAGTCCGGCTTCGATCCGCTCGCGCGCACGTGCCGCTTCATGCTGACCGAAGAGGCCCACCACATGTTCGTTGGGGACACCGGCCTGTCGCGCATCATCCAGCGCAGCGCCGAGCTGACCCTGCAGGATCCCAACGACGACCCCCGAGCGCTCGGCGGCATTGACCTGCCGATGATCCAGCGGTTCATCAACTTCTGGTTCAGCTACTGCCTGGACCTGTTCGGGGCCGAAATCTCGACCAACGCCGCCGACTACTTCGCGTCCGGTTTGAAGGGCCGATTCAACGAAGAGAAGCGCTACGACGAGCACACCGCCCTCGACCAGAGCAAGTCGATTGAGCTGGTCAAGGACGGCAAGATCGTGATCGAGGACGTCCCGCTGCGCAACGCGATGAACGAGGTGCTGCGCGACGACTACATCGACGAGTGCGGCAAAGCCGTGCGCCGCTGGAACAAGGTCATCGCGAAGACGGGGTACGAATTCGAGCTCTCGCTGCCGCACCGCCGCTTCCACCGCCACCAGGGCATCTACGCGGGTCAGAGCTTCACGCCCGAGGGGAACGCGATTTCGGCCGATGAGTTCGCCGCCAAGCGCGACGAGTGGCTGATTCGCGACGGCGACCTCGAGTACGCGGCCAGCCTCATGCAGCCGGTCTACGAGCCGGGCAAGATCGCCAACTGGATCGCGCCTCCGCGCCGAGGAATCAACGGCCAGCCGTTTGAATTCGAGTACGTGCGCTTCAACTGATCGCCGCCGGGCGTTTCAGCCGCCGATATGGCGTTCAAACGTTGCACCTCTCCGCCCACGGGCCCGTCATGCGCGAAGATACCGATCCCGATCTGAAACGCAGCGGCCAGCTCCCGCTCGTGCTCCAGCGTATCTCCGGCGGCGTGCTGTCGTTGACCCTCAACCGGCCCGAGAAGCTCAACTCTCTGGACGCGGCCATGGTCGAAGCGCTGCACGTTGCCCTCGACATGCACGGCGACCACCCCGACGTTCGCGCGATCGTGCTGTCGGGGGCTGGCAAGAAGGCCTTCGTGGCCGGTGCGGACATCGCCGAGCTGCGGGAGCGTCGTCGCGACCAGGCATTGCGCGGGATCAACAGCGAGCTCTTCGACCGTGTCGCCAGCATCCCGGTGCCGACCATCGCGGCGATCCAGGGCTATGCGCTTGGCGGTGGCTGCGAACTGGCCATCGCCTGCGACCTTCGCGTCGCGGGGACGTCGGCGAAGATCGGGCAACCCGAAACCGGACTTGGCATCATGGCCGCCGCGGGTGCGACGTATCGCTTGCCGCTGTTGGTCGGGCTTGGGATGGCCCGCGAGATTCTCTTCACAGGACGCACCGTCGGTGCCGAAGAGGCGCTCCGCATCGGGTTGGTCAACCGCGTCGTCGACGATGATCAGGTGCGGCCGGAAGCCGAAAAGATCGCCAAGCGTATCGCCCGCAACGACTCGCTCGCCGTCCGCATGACCAAGGCCGCGCTCGCCGCCAAGTTCAACAACAACGGCTCGGCTCAAATCCTCGAGTGTGTCGCGCAAGCGGTGCTGTTCGAGTCGCCCGAGAAATTCCGCCGCATGGACGAGTTCCTCGAACGCAAACGCGGCAAATAGTCCACGGCTTTGAATCTGGTTCGAACACGGAGTCGACGATGCGTATCGATACCGTCTGCGTCATCGGCGCGGGCACGATGGGGCATGGCATCGCCCAGGTGGCAGCGATGGCCGGATGCAAAGTGCGCCTGCACGACGTCAGCGAAGACGCGATCGCAGCGGGGCTCGCCAAGGTCGCCAAGAACCTCGACAAGGGCGTCGCCCGCGGGAAGGTGACCGAGGAAGTCCGCGCCGCCGCCCTCGCCAACCTGTCCGGCGCGGCTGATTTGGCTCAAGCCGTCGCCGATGCCGATCTTGTCGTCGAGGCCGTGCCCGAAAAACCGGATCTCAAGCGCCGCATCTTCGCCGCCGCCGCCCCGCACGCGACGGCAACCGCCATTTTCGGCAGCAACACCAGCTCCCTGCCGCTCGCCGGAATCATCGACTCCGCCCCCGACGCGTCGCGGTTTTGCGGGATGCACTTTTTCAACCCGGTCCACATCCAGCCGCTTCTTGAGATCGTGCGCGCCGAACAGACGTCCGATGCCGTCATCGACACCGTCGTCGCGTTCGCCCAACGAATCGGGAAAAAGCCCATCGTCGTGAAAGACTCTCCGGGGTTTGCTTCCAGCCGGCTGGGCTTGGCGCTCGGCCTCGAGGCGATCCGCATGTTGGAAGAAGGCGTGGCGAGCGCGGCTGACATCGACGCCGCCATGACGCTCGGTTATCGCCATCCGATGGGGCCGCTCGCCCTCACCGACCTCGTTGGGCTCGATGTTCGCCTCGCCATCGCGGAGACGCTCGCTGCCGAGATCGATCCGGTCCGTTTCGGGCCGCCGCAGCTGCTCCGTGACCTCGTTGCCGCCGGAAAGCTGGGCCGCAAATCGGGCGAAGGCTTCTACAAGTACGACTGACCAGGCGGAAGTTGTCGATCGCTCCGTTCAGGACGCGCCGTTGCCGCCACCGACAACCGTCGACAACATCTTCGCTGGATGGATCGCCCGATTGCGGTCACCATTTTGCCGATGCGCCCGCACCGTACTCCGCTGTTTTTCTCGCCCTGGCAGCACCTGCCGCACCGGCCGTTTAACCGCGTCGCCGCAGCTTTCATCCAGGCACGCTTGCCAGCGCCCGTCCTCGAACGCCTCATCGCCCGGTGGACGCAGCGCGCGGGAATCGTGTCCGCCGACTTTCAATCCGGCGGCGACGCAGTGCACCACATCGACCGGATTTACGTGCGCAACGAGCGCCTCGTCGTCCACATCGAAACCGCCGCCGGCAAGCTGCTGCTGGTCATGGTCGCCGCCAGCTTGGTCGGTGGGATTCACCTCGAGGACTGGCCGCAGCGCGTGTTCATGGCCGATGGCGTAGGCGCGATGGTGCGCATGGGCCAAACCCTGGTTGCGCCATGACCGTGCGTGCCGCTGCTTCTTCTCCCGTTCGTTGCGCGATGGGGCCCGTCTTGGCCGCGTTGCTCGCCGTTGCCGTCCAATCATTGGCAGGTTGCGGCGCTGAAACTGCGACCTTGCCGCCCGAGCTGCTTGGGACCTGGTGCGTGACCGACGGCAAGACGTTCGACGTGGTGCGGATCGGCCGACGCAGTATCAAGGTTCCCGGGGTCAATCCGGTCTATGAGCTGTACCGCTACCGCGCCGGCGACGTCCCACAGCTCATCGGCGCGGGTGACGCGACCTGGACAAACGACGGCCCCGACAGCGCCGACGGTGAATTCCTGTCTTCGTCCTGGAGCTGGCTGCCGTCCGCGGCGACCGACGACGGAACCGACGGCCCGATGACCGCCCGCGTCTGGGGCTACTCGCGGACGCAGGCGACCATGCAAGTGCCAACATCCACCAACCCGTGGGCGTTTCAGCGCTTGACGATGCGCCGGGTCGACGAGCTGCCTGGACGCGACGCCAAGACGTGTGAAGACGGTGGCGGCGGGACAGCGTCTCTGGTGGTCGAGGGCGGCGATGGTGACCCCGGCGCGCTGAAGCTGATCTGGGCGACGTCCCTGCAGGCCGAAGCCGTCCGGATCCACGGCCGGATCGCGGCTCGTGGGCCGATCGCGGCCGTGTGGCGAACGTGGGGCGATACGCTGGTGGCCGTGTCGCAGCTCGATGGCAGCGGGCATCATCGCTGGACCAAGACGACGCCGACCGATCCCGACGCACCCGAGCCCAGCGTCACCGTGCATCCCGGCGGGCGAACCGTCGCGTCGTGGGGCTACAGCACGCCTTTCACTGTCGACAAACGCGCGATCGGTTCATGGGGCGACGGATCCCGTTCGGCGGCGATGGCGTCGTTCGGCTTGACCGGCACGCTTCAATGGATGCGGCACGCGGGCGGCCCGGGCGGCGCTACCTCCGTCCCTGCGGTCAAGCTCGATTCGCGCGGGTTCCTGTTCGCAGGGGTCGAGTCGTTCGCCGACCCGCTGTACATCGCGCCAACCGGCCCGCAGCCGCCCACCATCGATGCGACGGTCGCATTCACTCACATCGACGCCTCCGGCAAGCTCAAGAAATTCAAGCGCTTCACCAACACCTTGAAGAACCTCGAGCAGCACATCCTCGACACCGCCGTCTCGACGACCGACCGGGTGCTTATCTTCGTGTCCTCCGTCGCTGAAAAGCCCGAGGTGGACGTGGTTTGCTACGGCACATGCGTGCGCGCCGTCGATGACGCCCTCGAGGAGACCTGGGCTGTCTCGATCACGCCCGAAGCAACGTCATCCGGGCGCATCGCTGTCGGACCATCCGGGGAATCGATCGCCGCCGGTCCATGGACGCTGTATCGACCCGGTGGCGGCTCGAACGACAAGCCCGGCCCCGGCCACTACGTCGTCGGGCTCGACGTCAACGGCAAGAAGCGCTGGGTCCGCACACGTTCGGGGCGTCCGCAGGTCGATGGCGCCGCCGTGCTTGGCGACGGGACCTCGATCGTGGCGGTCAGCTCGGCCGGCGATGATCCGCCGGACACAATCGCCGTCATACGCGCGTTCACGCCGGCGGGTTCGGCGTCCTGGACTCAAACATTGGCCGCGCGCCGTGTCGCCGAGATCACCGACATCACCACCGACGGCACAGACCTCGTTGTCATCGGTATTGGTCGTGCGGATCGTGGACTCAAGCTTGGCGATATCACGGTGCCCGCCGGCATCTTCGTGGCGAGACTTCAGCCGCTCCTGTGACCGTTTCCTTCAGCGGGGCAGCTCGAAGATGACGCGTCCACCACCCTGCCGCGCGTTGTACTGCATCGCCGGCAGCATCAGGTTCCAGCATCGGCGATAGGTCAGCGTGTCCTCCTCGGTCGGCGGGCAGCGCGAGCTCTTGTACTCGGCTCTCGGTTCGACCAACCGGATTTGACGCTTGAGGATCTTGTCACCACGCGCCTGCAACTTCGCTTCGGCCAACCCGGCTGGATAGGGCGCGGGAGGCGGCAGCCATCGATAGCGATCGGGCGCAATCTCGCCTTTCATGCCGAGCAACTTGCCGCGTTTGGTCGTCACGTAGACCGACACCCGGCTCTGCCTGCTGCATTGTCGCGTGACCCCTTTGTTGGTGCACGAGGGCACGCATCCGTATTCGTACGCCTCGACGAGCCGACCCTTGCGGTCGTGCAGGTAGACCCGCCTCTTCAAAGACAAATCGCACTGGATCGCCACGTCCTTGCGCTTGCGTCGCCGTCTGCGCTTGCGTTTGCGCGACTTTTTAACCTTTTTTGCGCCTTTTCCGCCCTTCTTTCGGCGTCTGTCGGCCAGCGCGTCCGCAACAGCGAGCTCGGCGTTCATTCCAGCCCGTGGATCCTGGCAACACGGCAGCAACCCGGGTTTGAGGCGCTTGATCGTCTTGCGGGCCAGTCGCAGGCCGCGTGATTCCGTCACCCGTCGATCCGGCGCTTTCACAGCCGTCCAACGGCGCGCATCGAGCCAGGTGACGTGGCCGGCGCGCAGGTCGACGCGGACCTCGATTCGGTCGCCGATTACGTGCGCACCCTCGACGACGTGCTCGAAAACAAAGCGCGCGAAAGGATGCGCCCCGGCCGGCAGCCCCGAGTCGCTGTCCACGACGTGTTCGGCGATCACCAACGACGCTTCAGAAGGCACTTCGCCCTCGCGCCGCGCCACCTTCTCCACCGCGCCGAGCTTCTGCCAACCGCCAGCCGGCACTTTCAAGCGCGGAATCGGCATTCGGTCGACCTCGATCGACACCAGTCGGCCGTTGAACCGGTCGAGCCGCACCAGCGATTCATGCGTCGGCATGCGGAACAGCCGCAACGGGCGCACGGTGGATTTGCCGTCGTGATACGCCTTGCCGCACCGAATGCGGACCTTGTCGAGCTTGAGGTCTTTGTGCAGGTGACGCTCGATCGCGAGCAATTCCATCAGGTGCACGCAGTCGGCGTCTGGTTTCGCCGCGTGGCTGTCGGACGCAACAGCAGTCGTGGCGATCACAGTCGTGCAGACGGCGCCGATCCACCGACCGAATCGCCCGGGGAACAACGCTGGCGACCGAAAGTGGCCAGGCCCAAATCCGGTCGACGTGCTGAGCAACAATGAACGCATCAGCGGCGATCCTAGCACGGCGCGTGACTGCTACGCCGCTTCGGACCTGCCAACGTCGGACGTCACGACCGGATTCACGGGCACCTTGCGGAACGAAAGCGCGAACCACACGCACACGAGCGTCACCGCGAGGCCGTACCAGGTCATCATGTACTCGACGTGTTTGCTCGGCGGCATGCGGATCGGATGGGCATAGCCGTCGACGGGCACACGGTCGATGTTGACGGGCTTGCCGGTCGCTTGTTCGCCGGCTTGCAGCAACACGCGGGGCTCGAGATCGGCCACCATTTTCCCCATCGCGTCGGGATGCGCGCGCAACCAGGTCGGTCTGCCCAGCAGCTCGCCGGTCGGTTTGGCGCCTTTGGCCGGCGCGGTGATGTGCAGTCGGCCCTTGATGGTCCGCTTCGGTGACGCCGCGACGTCCCGCAAATAACCAGCCACCTTCTCGGCTGGCACCCAACCGAGATGCACAAGCACGCGTTTGTATCGGCCGGAGTCTACCCGGAGCGGCATCATCACGCCGTAACCGCGGCGTCCCATCATGTAGCGGGCGGTCAGCAGCTGCGTCGAGTTGGGCTCAAGCTCGCCGGTCAGCGCGGCGCGTCGGTATTGGAGCTTGCCGAGCCGTTCCTTGTCATCGCCCACGCCGCCGATGGAGGCCAGTTCAGTCAGCGGATCCTGGTGGTCGTGCTGCTCGTGGTAGTGGGCGATCGCGGCGGTCTTTTCGTCGTAGCGCCCGCGCTGCCAGTTGCCGAGGCTGATCAGCGCCGCGAGCATCGCAAGAGCGATCAGCGACACCCACACATTCGGTTTGAAAACACGACGAAGAGGCTGCGGGCTATCTTTCCCGACGCTCTCGCTGCCTTTTTCGTCGTTCACTTGCCATCTCCTGACAGCCACTTCTTGTCGGGCAGCGGGCCGGTCAGCGTCTCGAGAAACGCGACGACCGCCTTGGCGTCGACGTCGGGGTCGACCTGCTTGAGCACCAGGTCCCGGTGGCCGATGCGCGGCTTGTCTGGAAGCTTTTTATAGAAATCGACGACCTCGGCAAGTGTCTGGAACTGGCCGCCGTGCATGTAGGGCGCCGTCTTCGCCACATTGCGCAGGCTGGGTGTCTTGAACGCGCCCAGGAAGTCCTCGAATTTCGGGTTGAGAAAACGCAGCTCCTTGCAGTCCTTGGCGTCGCTGTACAGGCCGCCGCACGAGAACGTGTCCTTCTTGACGCTCGCCGCCCCAAGGGTCCGTCCTGCGTCTTCGCCGCTCACCCCCTCGGTCCTTGGCAAGCCGATGTTGTGAAAGCTCTTGTCGGTGAACAGCTGGCCGTTGTGGCAATTGACGCACCCGCCGCTGCCGATGAACTGCCGCAGACCGCGCGTGGCCAGGTCGGAGAACTCCTTGGTCGGCCCGTCGTTGCCTTTCGCGAGCCGCTCGGCCCAGGCGTCGAACGGTGAAGGTCGTGGTAGCAGCTTGCGCTCAAACGCCTCGATCGACTTGCCGACGTTCGAAAACGCCTTGTTGACCGCGTGCCGGTCAGCGTCGCTCATGGCCAGCCACGCCTTGTTATGCGGGTCGCGCGTCTTGTCGGGCACCGGTCGGGCATGTGGCGGGAATCGCGCGCCGTCCTCCAGTGGCGGGAGCGGGCCAAACAGCTTGGTGTAGGCGTCCTTGTAGTGTTTGTTGACGTGGTGAAGCACGCCGAGTCGCGAAAAACCGTGCTCCGGCGGCGCCTCGAGCGGCCCCATCGACTGCGCCCACAGGCTGTCCTTGCGACCGTCCCAGAAGACGAACGGCAGCCACTGCGATCCGATGACGGACGGCGCGGCGCGCGGTGTCTCGCCCACACCCTTGGCGCGCTTGCGACCGTCGGCGAAGTACAGCTCGGGGGCGTGACAGGTCGCGCAGGCAACCTTGCCGTTGCTGCTCATGCGCTTGTCGTAAAACAGGCTGCGGCCGAGCAGGGCGGCGTCTTCGTTGTCTGCGAACGCGTTGCCCGGGCTCTTGGCGAGCGGCGGAATGCCAGCGAGGCTCGCGACCAGGCGCTTTTCGGCGTTGGACCACGGCCGATCGTCCGCGGCCTGGTTGCAGCCCAGGGACAGCGCGGTCACGACGCCGAGTAATAACGCGCTGGTGACCTCTTTGTGGAGGCGATTGCGCCTCGCCGGTCTACTCGGCTTCTGGCGGCTGTTCCCACACGTGCCTGAGGCGATCTTTGACACCGCTACCCTCCAACTCGACTTCAAAAACCCACTTTCCGTGCATGTGCAGTTTCATGCCCTCGGTAAGATAGGCACCGCCGCCGAGTTCGCGGTGATGGGGATCGGTCATCATGCCGTGACCGTGATGCGGCATCGTCGCGTCGACCTTGACGACCGCCCCGCCGATGAGCTCCGAAGACGTCGCGTGGCGCGCCAGCGTGACGACCTGGAAGAGCTCGCCTACCCTCGGTTTTGGCGGCGAGAAGCGCAGCTCGAATTTCACTTTCCCGTGCACGCCGGTGCCCGCGATCGTCGGTTTGCCCGACTCGCCCTTCTTGGCCGCTTCCGCCGTTGCCGTGGCTCCGATCGGGGCCGCAACTGCGCCTTCTTTTGCAGCATTGGCCCCTGTAGCGCCCGGATCTCCGGTCTTTGCTCCACCTTCCTTTGCTGCAGCGGCGGATTCATCGGTCCCAGCGGCGCCGTCGTTGCTTTTTTTGCCGCAGCCGACGAGCAGCGCGGCGCACAGGAGCATCGTCATAAGCGCCGGCTTCTTGGCTTGGGCCGCCTTTTTTGCGTGGGCGGGCTTGCTCGCCAGGGCCGACTTGTTGCGTCGCTTCGCCAGGGCATCGTCCACCGCGCTGATACCGCTCGACCCCCGCTTTGGCGTGCCGCGCAGCGCGATGGAAACAAAGACATATCCAAGCCCGCCCCACAGGAACAAGCCACCGGGCAACCACATGAGGAGGCCTCCAATCTGCTGGTCCGCCAACGGTGTGAGCCCCCACACGCGTGGGACGGAAAGGTAGTAGGTGTAGATGACGTCGTCCTGCAGGCTGATGCCGATGCCCAGCACCTTCATCGCGAACATATTGGCGAAGACGTAAAAGATCTGGGCCCCGTATGCCGGTCGCGGGACCTCGGGCAAGCTGCCGATAAGCGGCCACCAGAAGACGCAGGCCGTCGACATGAACAGCAAGTGCTCGAAGATGTGGAAGGGATGGTCCTCGAGCGCGAGGTTGTAGAGCGCGGGGACGTGCCAGATGACGGTCGTCAGGTTGTAGACGACGAACGCAGGCACCGGTCGGGTGATCGTGTAGGCGACCCGTCGCACGTGGCGGTTCTTGACCAGCGGCCGCAGCATCCAGCCCGGGATCGACCAGAGAAACAGCGGCGCCCACACCAGCTGCAGGCCGAGGTGCTGAAACATGTGCGCGGAGAAGAGCAGCTCATCGCTGAGGTGGTGCAGTGGCCCGTCGAGCAGCAACCAGAGCAGCACCATCGAGCCGTAGAACGCACGCGCCTTCCCGACCGGGACCTCTTCGGCCCACTTGTATTTCACCCGCCAGCGCGTCATCGCCAGCGTGTACAGCGCCGTCATGGCCACGATGCCGATAACGATCGAGGGGTGGTAGTCCCAGAACAGCCAGTCTGCGCTGGTGGCGACGAGGTAGTCGGCGCGGCCCTTCAGTTCGCGGTATCCGGACGGGTGCCCGAACGTCAGCGTGGATTGCAGCAAAACGCTCGCCGCGACGGCGATTCCGAAAGCGAACGTCGCGACCTTGTGCAGGGGCGCGAAGACCGGTGCGGGGGTCTTCATCGGAGGTCTGGAGGGCTGGCTACGGCGCCTTTTCGCCCTCGCACTCCTTGCCGTCGGCGACGTTCTTGCCCTTGAGTGACTTGACGTACAGGGCGACGTCCGTGGCTTCCTGGTCGGTGATCTGCGCCGGCACCATCGAGACCATCGCGGTCGCGGGCACACCGTTCATCAACACGTTGACGAAGTCGTAGATCTTGCCGCCGTGCTTGTAACAATCGTCGGTCATGTTCGGGCCCAGGCCCGGCATCCCGCCACCGTCGGCGCGGTGACATGCGCTGCAGCGGGACTTGAAGATGGCTTCGCCCTTGCTGAAATCGCCCTTGGCGTCGGCGAAGAGCTTGTCGTACTCCTCGGCCTTGAGCTTGGGTTTGGCGCCGGCTGCGGCCGCGAGTTTTTCGGGATGCAGGCGCTCGATGCTGCTCTTCTGCGTGAACACGCGCGCGTACGTCTTGGCGTAGTGGTCCCAGTGGCGGTTGACCATCATGCCGAGCACGATGATCGTCGCCAGCGCCAGGAAGAGCGGCGCGATGAAGACGATGCGGAAGACGTTGCGGTCCTCCGCCAGGTGCATGAACAGCCCGACGACCATCGCGAACTTGACCACCGCGAGGACGATCATGATCGGCGGCAACAGGTCCGCAGGGACCTGCGGCACATAGAGGATGCCAATCTCGACCGCGGTGATCAGCGTGAGGATCACACCGGTTCGAAGATACGATTTGCCGTGCGGGTGGTAGCTCGCGACGTCGTGTAGCGCCGGGTTCTTGGCGGCGTCACCGTGACTCATTTTCAAGCCTCCGAGAGCGGTTCAGCTTCGGTCGTTTGGGCGGAAAACCCGCCTATTTCACAGCGTCCGAGAGCGGCTTTGCGAACTCGAGCAGGTACACGAACGTAAAGATGATGATCCAGACGATGTCGACAAAGTGCCAGTAGAGGCCGCCCGACTCGATGGAGTACGCCTTCTCGCCCGTGATGTAGCCCTTCTTCACCATGATTGCCATGATAAGCAGCCAGATGACGCCGACCGAGACGTGAGCCCCGTGAAAGCCCGTCATCGTGTAGAAAGTCGAGCCGAAGAGCGACGTCTGCAGCGCCAAGCCCATGTGGTAGAAGTGCCAGAATTCGTAGACTTGGAAGCTCACGAAGACGGTGCCGCAGACCGCGGTTGCGAGCAGGAAATTGACCGTGCGGCCGGTCTTGCCCTGCTTGATGGCGTCGACCGCCATCGCCATGGTCCATGAGCTCATCAGCAGGATGAACGTCGAAATCGACGTGATCTCGATGCTGAAGATCTCCTGCGGCAGCGGACCGGTGATGCTCTTCTCGTGGTAGAAGAAGTAGGTCGCGATCAGGCTGCCGAAGAACATGCATTCGGAGCCGAGGAAGGTCCAAATCGCCAACTTGATGTTGGGCACCTTCATGTAGTTGTTTTCGACGAGATCGCCGTGGCCGTGGTCGTCATGACCGTCCGCGTGGTCGTCGTGACCTTCCGCGTGCCCGTGATCCAATGCCGCTTCAGCGCTCATTGTTGTGTCCTTGTCGTTTCAAGTTGCGTCGATTCGATGGTCTCGATGACAACGAGATTCCGTTCAGATCGGCCGCTAAACCGGCTCTGTGACCCAGGCATAGACGCCGAGCACCGTGCCCACACCGCCGACGACCGACAGTCCCCACAGGTAGCTGCCGGGGATGAAAGTGTTGAGAAGCAAGCCCAGCACGATCGTCAGCACGCAGCTCGAGACGATCAGCGGCTTCCACGAGTAGCTCGGCATGTGGAACGACTCGGACTTGTCGGGCGCCACGATCTCGTGACCGTCGGTGTACTTGTGGTCCCAGACCGGGCGCTCGGAGAGAACGATCGGCGTGAACTCGAAGTTGGCGACGTGAGGCGGTGACGTGGTCAGCCATTCGAGCGTGCACGCGTCCCACGGGTCGTTGCCCGCCTCTTCGCCCTTCTTGAAGCTCACGAACATGTTGTACGCGAAGATCAGCGTCGCGGAGCCCATGATCAGCGCGCCGGCGGTGCCGAGCATGTTCTCGAAGCCCCACATGGCGTCGGCCGGGTACGTGTAGATGCGGCGCGGCATTCCGTTGTTGCCGAGGATGTGCTGCGGGAAGAAGGTGACGTTGAAGCCGATGAGGAAGAGCCAGAAGTGAATCTTGCCCAGCGTATCGTTGAGCATCTTTCCGGTGACCTTGGGGAACCAGTAGTAGAAGCCAGCGAAGAGGCCCTGGAGCGCGCCGCCGACGAGAACGTAGTGGAAGTGGGCCACGACGAAGTAGCTGTCGTGCTGCTGCAGATCGAGCGGCGGGCTGGCGTGCATCAGGCCGGAGAGGCCGCCGATGGTGAACATCGGAATGAACGACAGCGCAAAGAGCATCGGCGTCGGGAAGCTGAGCTTGCTGTTCCAGAGGGTGCCGAGCCAGTTGAAGATCTTCACGCCGGTCGGGATGGCGATGATGGCTGTCGTGGCTGCAAACGCGGCGTCTGCGACCGGACCCATGCCCGAGGTGAACATGTGGTGGGCCCACACGCCGAAGCCGACGAAGCCGATGAAGATGCCCGAGAAGATGATGGCGATTTGGCCGAAGAGCGGGCGGCGCGCGAAGACCGGCAGGATCTCCGAGACGACGCCCATCGCAGGCAGGATGAGAACGTAGACCTCCGGGTGACCGAAGACCCAGAAGAGGTGCTGCCACAGGTGCGGGTCGCCGCCCATGGACACTTGATAGAAGAGCGTGCCGAACATGCGGTCAAAGCCGAGCAGGATCAGGCCGACGGTGACGGGCGGGAACGCGAGGGCCAACAAGAACTGGATGACAAGCAGCATCCAAATCATCACCGGCATTCTGAACAACGTCATGCCCGGTGCGCGCAGGTTGAGGATCGTGACGATGAAGTTGATGGACGCAGCGAGCGATGAAGCCGAAAGCAGCGCGAGGCCGGCCCACCAGTAGTCGACGCCGGCGTGCGCAAACTCGGGACCTGTGAGCGGGGCGTATCCGAACCAACCAGCGGACGGAGCGCCGGCGCCGGGGTGCAGGAAGCTGAAGTTGAGGACGAGCGAGCCGAACAAGAACGTCCAGTACGACCAGGCGTTGAGTCGTGGGAACGCGACGTCGCGCGCGCCGATCATGAGCGGAATCAGCATGTTCGCCAGGCCCGCGGTCATCGGCATGATCGCCAGGAAGACCATGGTCGTGGCGTGCATTGTGACCATACCGTTGAAGGTATCGCCGCCCATGAAGTTGTTGTCGGGCACCGCGAGCTGGATGCGGAAGAGGATCGCCTCAAGGCCGCCGACCAGCAGGTAGATGAAGCCTGACAAGCTGTACAGCACGGCGATCTTCTTGTGGTCAGGTGTCGTCAGCCAGTCGGTGATACCGGACTTCAGGCCGCGCTCGAAATGCATGTCGGGCGGCGGCGACTCGATATCTTCGATGGTGTGCAGCTTGGCACTCATGAGCTTCCTCGTGCGCGTTTGAGCTCTTATCCCGCGAGATGCAGCGGCGCCGTGACTCGGCCCGCTGTTGCCGGTCTATTTCAGGTTCATCAAGTATTCGGCGATGGCCTTGGAGTCCTCGTCGTTCAGTCCGAGGTTGGTCATCAGCGCGGCTTCCTTGATCGCCTGCGGGTTCTTGATCCACTTGGCGAGGTTATCGACGTTGGTGGGCAACGTGTTCGCGGCGATCGTGCTGCGCGACCCGACATGCGTCAGGTCCGGACCGGTTGTGCGTGACCGCGGCGAACGGAAGTCGTAGTGGCCCTTGATGTTGTGGCAGGCCACGCAACCCTTTTCGCCGAACAGCTTCTTGCCTTTTTCCTGGACGTCGGTCGTCGGCTCTGCGGCCGCTTTCTTCATCGACGTGACCCAGTTGTCGTAGCTGTTGGGACCGGTCTTGGGGTGGACGAAGAGCTTGATGCCCATGCGCGCGTGGCTTGCGCCGCAGAGCTCGGCGCATTGACCGACGAACTCTTTGACCTTGGTCGGGTCCTCGCCGATGTCGTTGAGGAGCTTGGGCGTAAACCGCAGCGGGTAGACGCGGCCGGGCGTGGCGTCGCGCTTGCCAGAGACGCGAGGCACCCAGAAGGCGTGGATGACGTCGGCGCTCGCGAGCTGCAGCGAAACGGCCGTGCCCTCTTCGACGTGCATCTCGTTGGCGGTGGAGAAGCCGTGCTGGGTGTAGTCGTACTCCCACCACCACTGCTTGCCGATCACGTCGACCTGGACCTGCCGTTGCTCGAGCGCGGGTCGACCGTCGAGTTTGAAGACGCCGCCGACCGTGATGATGCTCAGGCCGATGATGATGAACGTGGGGATCACGGTCCACATCAACTCGAGCTTCATGTTGCCGTGGCTCTGCGGTGGCAACGTGTCGTCACCGGGCTTGCGCCGGAACTTCACAATGGCCGCGACAAAGAACATGGCGACGATCGCGAAGATCACCGTGTCCAAGATCATGTACAGCCAGAAGAACCAAGCGCTGACTTCGGCGCTATCGCCCGCTGGATTCAGCGTGTCGCGGGGGTGCTCGCCGCCGCAAGCGGTCAGGAGCAGCAGACCGATGGGCAATAGGGCCGGGGCCGCTCGCCGCAGGAAATCCCCGATTTGGCCGCGCATGCCTGAGCGGGTCACGCGCGCGTTCGGGGTGCGTTCGTCTCGCATTCCGAGGGTGCCTCGTGTGGGAGCTGGCGCTCTCGTTGGGTGTTGTCGTAGCCGTTATCTCTGCCGTCAACTTCGTGTTTTTTGACCGACAGCCCGGCAGCGCGTCGCATATACACGCTCGCGATAGGTTCTGTCCACCTGCCGCAAAATCGTTATGCTGCGCCGCCTACGAGGGGGAGATGATGCAAGCTGTTTCGCGCGGGGTCCTGACGTCCCTAATCGTTGTGCTGGTCGCCATTGCGGTCGGCTGCAGCCCAGCGGACAGCAAATCCGACTCTGCCGGCAACGGTCAGGACGGCGGCGATACATCGGATCTGGCTGGGACCTCCAGCGGCGGTTCTTCGAGCGGCGGCGTCACGGACACAGCCAGCGCAGACACTGGTCCTGAACCCTGTGTTTTTGAATGCAAATTCCACCAGGCATGTGTCGACGGGTTGTGCAAGAACAAGGGGTGCAAGGACGACAAGGAATGCAACCCCGTGAGCGGGCCGAAGACCGGTGACAAGCCCTACTATTGCTACAAAGGCAAATGCGCAGCGTTTCAATGCGGCAAGGACGAGGACTGCCCCAAGGGCGACAAGTGCAATACCAACACGTCGCTTTGTTATGAGCCCAAGACCGGCTGCGCGATCGACGCCGACTGTATCGACAGCAATGTCTGCACCGCCGACACCTGCGACACCAAGACCGGCAAATGCCTGCACAAGAACACGTCGGGCTGCTGCAACGCGGACCTCGAGTGCGACGACAAGGTCAAGTGCACCGAGGACACCTGCAACAAGGTCAGCCACACCTGCGACTTCAAGGCCAAGGGCAAGTGCTGCACCGAAGACGTCAACTGCGCCGACAGCAGCACATGCACCGTCGACACCTGCGACAAGACGTCCGGCAAGTGCGTGTTCACCAAGAAGAAGGACTGCTGCGAGCACGACGGTCAGTGCGACGACAGCGTTTCCGGAACCAAGGACAGCTGCATCAAGGGCAGCTGCGTCCACGCCGTCGCGCCAATCGCCGGGCCCTGTTCGAAGGTGTCGGACTGCTACACCTCGACGTGCGCCAAGTTGACCTGCGTGCACAAGACGTGCTCGGTCACCGATCAAAAAGGCGGCTCAGGTTGCTGCCAAGCGGCCACCGACTGCCCGATCACCAAGGTTTGCCACGCCGCCATCTGCGGCAGCCTGCAGTGCCACACCAAGAAGATCAGCGGCGGCGCCGTTGGACCGCACAGTTGGGCGTCATTCAACGACTTCAAGGTCGACGGCTGGACCGCGGTCAACACGAACAAGACCGCGACCTGGCATCACTACACCAACCACAAGGTCGGCGGCGCGGGATCGTTGCGCTACGGCGTGGTCGGCAAGAAGACTTTCGCTGGCGGCTTCCCCAACAACGGCACGATCACGTCCAAGGCGTTTAAGGTCCCGGCCGGCGCGAAGCTGAAGTTCTTCGTGTTCTTCGACGGTCAACCCGGCGCGGGCGTCCACCTGTTTGGGATCAAGGTCGTCTCCGGCAGCAAGGAGACCGACGTTTGGAGCAAGAACGCCGACCTCAAGGGCAATACCGGAGGCGCTTGGAAGGAAGCGACGGCGGATCTGAGCGCGTTTGCCGGCAAGTCCGTTCAGCTGCGCGCTTGGTTCGACGTCAAGGTGGCGTTCCCGAAAGAAGACGGGCACGGCTTGCTGATCGACGAGCTGGTCGTGACCGGTACGTGTCCTTAACCCCAATGCCGATCGTTTGCGCCGCAACATAATGAAACATGATGGAATGGCACATCACCATCCTCTCCACCTGCCAACGCTAGGCCCGATTGGAAGTCGCTGACTGAGCGATAACCCGGGTCCGGGCCACCCGAACCCGAACCCGAACCCGAACTCACACCCTCACGGGGTGCCGCTGTGCTTGCGAATCAGGCCGGTGAGC
>Ga0114933_10000718_pt1 | contig 39172 bp, 38 predicted proteins | sample 4SBtaG_FD_89691 | JGI IMG/M metagenome (GOLD analysis project Ga0114933, IMG submission 89691) | Deep subsurface microbial communities from Kolumbo volcano to uncover new lineages of life (NeLLi) - 4SBTROV12_W25 metaG | ecosystem: Environmental > Aquatic > Marine > Volcanic | place: Kolumbo... | reverse complement strand
CTTGATCTTCGTTATGTAACGTCGCCATTCCAACCGTTGAACCCCCAACAAATACGGGTTCAAGAACAGCAAACGGGGTCGCGCGACCAGTACGCCCTATCGAAACGTTGATATTGACTAAACGCGTAATTTTTTCTTCCGGGGGAAACTTAAAAGCGATCGCCCAACGTGGAGCCCGACTTGTGGATCCCAACATCTCACGTTGGGTTAGATCGGCAAGCTTGACCACCACGCCGTCGATCTCGTAATCAGGTTCATGACGTTTCGACTTCCAGAATTCACAGAATTTTTGGACGTCGGAAAACTCGGAAAATTCGGTGACTTCGGGGTTAACCGGAAGCCCCAAACTCTGCAGTAGGTTAAAAGTCTCTTCCGATGAAGCTATCTGCGGACCACCAAGGACCTCGCCAATCTGATAACTCCAAAAAGCCAGCTTCCTCGACGCTGTGACTGTCGGGTCTTTCTGTCGAAGACTTCCTGCCGCCGTATTTCTTGGATTAGCAAATACTGGTTCGCCCTTTGCTAGTTGTTCTTCGTTTAGGGCTTCGAAACGAGAAATTGGCAGGTAGACCTCGCCCCGGACCTCAAGCACCTCGGGAGCGTTCTTAATTTGGTGAGGAATATCTTCGATCGTTAGGACATTATGCGTGACATCTTCTCCGACTCGACCGTTGCCTCGAGTTGCCGCTTGAACTAATTCTCCATTTTCGTATCGAATGGAGACGGCCAGTCCATCAAACTTCAGTTCACATACAAACTGACATGACTCTGCGCCGTGTATGCCCTTCAAGACTCGCTCGTACCATGATTGAAGCTCCTCCATATCCATGGCGTTATCGAGGGACATCATGGGAATTTTGTGTTCAACAGGAGAAAAAATTTCGTTCGGAGCCGAACCAACCGATTGAGTGGGCGATTCTGGTGTCACCAGGTCAGGGTGACGGGCTTCGATTTCAGCGAGCTCGCGTAATAACCGGTCATAGACTGCATCTGGAACGGTTGGCTCGTCACGCCCATGGTAAGCCTCGTTGTGAGCTGCGATCTGGTCGCGTAACTGAGTCACGCGATCTTGATCTGAATCAAATTCAGTCATGACAGGACCGACTCTAGCTAGCCAGAAGCCCAGGTTTTGTCGTTCTAAAAGTTCAGTAGTTAGGAACAACCTCCTCAGATGAGCCACGATTGGGGTGTGAAGGTCGTCAATCCTCTTACAATTTTGCTCGGCATCTGGGCAGCAATGCCATTTTCGCTCGGGGCTGCCATCGATTCAGCACTGACAGAAGACGTAACCCAGCGACAGGTGTGGGCGTCGATCGCTTTCTGGCTTGTGTGGGGGTTCGTCCTGGGATGTTTAATCCTTAAAAGGCCGTGGGGCTTAACGATGATGCGTGTTCTTGCGCCAGCAATGCTTCCAGCTCTGTTTGCTGCACATTTCTATTCCCGTATTTCGACAGGCATTTTCGTTGTGGCTCTCGTTCACGCTGCAGTCGTGAGTTTGTTGGCCCTACTGCCCGAAACCGGCAACGTTATGGTCGATGGCATTAGCTACGGCGACGAAAAACGGTTCTTGCTTCGTATCCCAAGCGCCATTCTCGTTGGACCATTAGCGCTGGTCTGGGGCATAGTGATCTTGAGCGCGTCTTCAGGCCCTATCTTTATCGTCTCAGGTAATTGGCGCATTGGAGTGCCTGCGCTCGCAATCGGATGGCCGGTCGCTGTATTCGGCTGCAGAGCAATGCATCAACTTGCGCGAAGGTGGATCGTTTTCGTACCAAACGGCTTCGTCATCCATGATCATTTGGCTACCAGAGAACCTTTTCTTCTTCGTCGTCAAGACATTATTTCTTTAGGTCCTGCTCCAGCCGATGCTGATATCAAAGCCGAAGGTGTCGTTGACGTGAGCCAATTCGCCTTAGGTCCTGTACTGCAAGTCACTCTTCATGGGGAAGTGGAGGTGGTGCCAAGGTCTCGCGGCGTGAGCGAAGTGAAATGGGCAAAAATGGTTTTATTTTCACCAACTCGTCCTGGAGCAGTACTGCAAGAAGCTCGTCTGCGCAGACTCGTGCGTTGACGCCTATATTGCTGTAGCTCCGCCAATGACAAGGTCGTCGATATAGAACACCACGGCTTGGCCTGGCGCCACCTTCCGGTGGGCGTCAACCCACTGCACGTTGCCATTGGCGGTCAGAGAACCTGCCGCCTGGTTTCCGTGAGCACTGATTTGAACCTGCACTGGTCCTATGTAGGGCTTGTCTGCCCACACATGATCAGCCAACTGCACTTGCTCTGAAAGTAAGTCCTGGGCACTGCCGACGACTACTCGCCGAGATGGAACATCAACGTGAACCGCGTAGGTCCTATCTGCGTTGCCACCAAGGTTCAGTCCTCTTCTCTGGCCGATGGTTACCAACTCAACCGCGTCAATAGTGCCCAGATCGTTACCTTCTACGTCGACGACATCCGCGGTGTGTAGGTCAAGCCGGTCTGACAGAAAACTGGTACGTCCCTCAGACGCCGTGATAAAGCAAACGTCTTGGCTATCAGGTTTTGCCGCCGATCGAAGACCCTGATGATGCGCCAACTCGCGCACTTCGCTTTTCGTCATTTCTCCAACTGGGAACCGAAGCATGGAAAGGTCCTGCGCTGTCAGCATGTATAGGACATAGGACTGGTCTTTGTCGTCATCAACCCCGCGCGCAAGTCGCAATCCTCTGTCGGTTTCCATAATTCTGGCGTGATGGCCAGTAGCCACAAAGTCAAATCCCAATTTCTTGGCACGACTAACGAGGGCATCAAACTTTATGTGCCGGTTGCATTCAATGCATGGGTTAGGGGTCAAACCCGCCGCATGAGCGTCTACGTAAGGACTAACCACATGTCGATCAAACTCCTCGCCATAGTTGAAGACAAAGTGATCAATATCTAATTGCTGTGCGACACGACGAGCGTCATCAACATCGGAAACCGAACAGCACCCTTGATCTTGCGGGCCTCCCCAAAGTTTGAGAGTCACCCCGGTTACATCATGGCCCTGTTCCTTCATGAGGGCAGCCGAAACAGCACTATCGACACCTCCTGACATCGCAACCAACACGCGACTCACGATGCACCTCTGAGCTGCTCCACACAGCGAGGTATCGCCTCGACAGCGTGCTCAACTTCCCAATCTTCAGTGCACCAGCCAAGCGAAAGCCGCAATGATCCTGCCGCAACAGTCCTCTCCATTCCCATAGCAGCTAATACATGTGAAGGATCCATGGCTCCAGAAGCGCAAGACGCAGCAGCAGAAGCCATCACCCCATGTCGTTCGAGCAACACCAGCAAAGCTTCACTCTCGACATCTTCAATAACTATCTGCAGAATCCCAGCAGCCCTTTCTGACTGAGAAATCGTTTCAAAACAACCAGGTATCGCCGCAGTTAGGGCACTAGCGAGCCGTTCGCTGAGGCCACCTAAGCGAGCAATCTCACTTTCCCTTGATTCGTCCAGGCACTGTAAAGCGGCCCCTAACGCAACGATGCCGGCCGTGTTATGTGTTCCACTCCTGCGTTCTGCCTCTTGTCCCCCGCCAAGTATTTGCGGAACTACGGCAACCTGGTTTCGAACCGCCAACAGGCCGATCCCTTTAGGTGCGCCAAATTTGTGCCCACTAAGCGACATCATGTCTGCCCGACGCGCAGCATTAACAATGTCGAGCCAATTAACAGCTTGAACGGCATCTGTGTGCAACAACGCCTGAGGAGCGCAACGATCTCTCACTTCAGCAACCGCGTCGAGATCAATAATTCTGCCCGACTCATTGTTGACCAACATCACCGACACAACCGAAACATCCTCGTCAAGCACGGCTTCGAGATGTTCGAGATCGATGTCACCGTTCGAAGTGACTCCAACCAGCCGCCCATTATGAGATTCCACCGGATAAAGCACTGCGTGATGTTCGGTTTCAGGACAGACAGCGATTCCATTTAGGTTGCATACTCCATGAATCGCAAGATTGTCTGATTCAGTACCGCCGCTAGTGAAGACAATCTCATGTGGCCCAAATCCTAAAAGCGTTGCACAGACTTCTCGAGCATCATCGATAGCGGCTCTGGAGGATCGAGCCATTCGGTGTCCACCTGATGGATTACCGAAATGCTCGGTCAAGTAGGGCATCATTGCATCAAGAACAACTGGCCTAATCGGAGTCGAGGCAGCACAATCGAGGTACACCGGGCGATCTAACTTGGCTGTCTCCATCACTCCAAGGCTACGCCCCGAAATAAAGTGAGCGACATGGAGCTGTCGAATTCAGTCAACTACCTGTGTTCCACCTACGGAGATGCCTTTGCTGATGTTTACGACGATTGGTACCAGCAGGTCACAGATGTTGAAGGGACAGTGGCGCTCATAAGCAATCTTTCCGAAGGTCTCGATGTCTTAGAGTTAGGCGTTGGGACCGGTCGCTTAGCGCTACCAATCGCAGCCGCCGGAGTGCCTATCACTGGTGTGGACTCATCTTCAGAAATGCTCAAACATCTCACCGCTAGAGATACTTCGAGGCTGGTTACCACTCATTTAGCCGATATGTCTAGGTGGCTTCCGGCTGGGCAATTCAAGGTAATTTTTTGTGCCTACAACACGTTCTTTAATCTTGTCGATCCAGACGACCAAGAAAAGTGTCTTCAGCTTGTCAGCGATCGCTTAACACCCGATGGCCTATTCGTTCTAGAAGCTTTTGTACCATCAAATTATTCCCTTCTACCGACCAGGGGTGTCGAGTCCCGCCACACGACAGAAGCCACTGTGCTCAATATCACAGTCCGAGAAAAGATCTCCGGAGTTGTGCGAGGCCAAAGCGTGCAGTTGGGTGAAGCGGGACCCATCCTTAGACCTTGGCGAATTCTGATCAAGACACCCGATGAACTGGACCAGATAGCCACTCGATACGGCTTGGATTTGGTGGAACGGTGGCAAGATTGGCATCAAAGGCCCTTCACCAGCAGCAGCGATCACCATGTCTCGGTCTACGCTTCAGCCAGTTCTTAATTGTGTTCCGAAAATAAAAGGCAAAGGTCAATGGAAGTCCAGGTCTCAATAGATCTCCCTGCAGCCCCTGCAGAGGTATGGGGTTATTTACGAGACATCACGAAGCACTCTGAGTGGATGATGGATGCACTCAGTGTGGAATTGACATCGGAGGTCTCCGAAGGTCTCGGAGTTACCTTTGTTTGTCTAACAGCTGTCGGCCCTTTTCGGCTTCGCGATCATATGGAAGTGGTTGCGTGGGAACCTGAGAAACTCATGGCTGTTAAACACTCGGGCCTCGTGGCTGGAGTCGGCCAATTCACCCTTTCTCCTATTTCAGCAGGAACGCGTTTTAGCTGGGACGAGTCGATTGATTTGCCGTGGCATTTCGGGGGCAGGATTGGAGAAAGACTTGCGAAACCGATTCTGACCACAATCTGGCAACGAAATTTGAAGAGTCTCCGAAAAAAAATTCTCCAACGGCAGGAAGCGGGAACAGGAGTGGAGCCGGGAGGACTGATCAGCATCGGTTCTGAATGGGAACTGCGCCACTACGGGCCAGATCATGTGATTCGCACAAGTACCCGAGAGCAGGACTTATCCCGAGAAGCTGAAGCATTGGAGATAATGACATCTTCAGGGTTTCCGGCCCCTCAATTAGCTGAACGCTTATCTGCATCTTCGCTCGTGATAGAGCGCATCGAGGGTCCAACCATGTTGGAAGACCTCACATCAAGGCCATGGACATTGAACAGACATGCAAAAAACCTTGCCCGGTTACACAAAGCACTCGGAAAAATCCCCGCTCCATCAGATTGGGAGAAGGTCAGCGAAGGTGATTCCATCGTCCACTTGGACCTACATCCGGGCACCATCAAGATGAGTAACGGTAAACCAATAGTGCTGAACTGGAACAGGTCATCTCGCGGATCCTCGTCATTTGATGCAGCGGTGACCTATGTGATTCTCCGAACAGCCGAATCGAACAGCGGGCGGCTAGCCCATTTACTTATCGGCAGCCTCAGGAAACGATTCGCCAAGGTTTTTGTGAACGAATTCGGTGCTGCAGAGGTCTTTGCTCAGGTGCGCGGAGCGGCAGAACTCCGGCTACTGGACCTCAATTTGTCTCCAACTGAAAGAGAGGCCGTATTCGCTTTAGCGCGAGGCGAGCTCGATTAGTTCAACCATCAGACAAATCAATGAGGCGAGCCGCTGCCGCATACGGATCAATCTCTCCGCGCGCCAACTTCTCTTTTAGCTCGGCTGTCTCTGAGCTTTCCATTGTGGTGATCACTCGCTGTTCGAGACTTTGACTCACGATTTCAGTCAGTTCAGCCTGGACGCGAAGGCTGCGCCGTGCCTGAAGCTCACCACTTTCTTCGAGGTAAGACCGGTGCTCTGCAACCGTTCGCCACAGCTCATCAGCACCAATTTGGTCAGTGGCCACCGTCATCACGATGGGAGGTTCCCAGTCCCCAAGCGACGAAAGTTCGAGCATCTGTTGAATATCTCGTCGAGTGTCATCCGCACCCTTACGATCAGATTTATTGATTACGAATATGTCGGCCACTTCCATTAGTCCAGCTTTATTAGCTTGAACGGAATCGCCCCAACCCGGGTTCACAACCACGATTGTCGTATCTGCAGCTCCCGCTATTTCGACCTCTACTTGCCCAACTCCGACCGTTTCAACAAGTATCCAGGGCCAACTCAATGCATCAAGCACACGGATGGCTTGAGGTGTAGCGAGACTCAGCCCTCCCAGATGACCTCGGGTCGCCATGGATCGGATATAAATTCCGTCATCCGTCACGTGGTCTTGCATGCGAACTCGATCACCCAAGATCGCTCCACCGGTATATGGAGACGAGGGGTCCACTGCCAGAATGGCCAGCCGTTGTTGTTCTGAGCGAACAACTGAAGCCAACTCGGCAGCAAGACTGGACTTTCCTGAGCCTGGTGCACCCGTCATTCCGACCGTATACGCGGCTCCGGCTTGAGCGTAGGTGTGAGCCCCCAATACACGCGCCTCATCGCCTCCGCGTTCGACGAGGGACATAAGTCTCGCGAGGGCTAAACGCTTTCCTTCACGTGCTGCCTCAAACAAGGCGACGGGGTCTGTGCTCGGCCGGTTCATCTAAGACAGTCGGTTAGTAGATCATCAATCAAGTTCGCGCGACTTTGGCGCCGACGGACGAGAGCTTACCTGCCAAATCCTCATATCCCCGGTCCACGTGATGGGCGTTCGAAATAACCGTTTCTCCGTCCGCAGCTAATCCCGCAATGACTAACGCTGCTCCGGCCCGTATGTCGTGAGCCCTTACGGGGGCACCTGACAACCGGTCAACACCGCGCACTACCGCGTGGCGACCTTCAGCTCGTATTTCCGCACCCATCCGAACCAACTCATCTATGTATCGGAACCGTCCGGCAAATATGTTCTCTGTGACCATTCCCGCTCCATGTGCAACAGTGAGCGCTGCAACCAGAAAAGGTTTGTAGTCAGTAGCTAAACCCGGGTACGGGAGCGTCGATACATCAACAGCTTCGAGGCGCCCAGTTACCTCTGCCCGCAAGCCTGAATCGTCTTCCTCTAGATTCATGCCCATCTCTTCAAGCTTGCGAAGAAGCATCTCCATGTGATCCGGGCGGGCGCCTCGTAGCCGAATCTGTCCCCCACAGACAGCCAAAGCAGAGAGATATGTTGCTGCTTCTATACGGTCAGGGATCACGGAGTAGGTAACAGGAGTCAGCGTCTCAACACCTTTAATAGTGAGGCGCGACGTTCCTACTCCCTCAATTTGAGCTCCCATTTGCGACAGAAAATTTGCGAGGTCAGTTATTTCTGGTTCTCTCGCTGCATTTTCGATAACCGTCACGCCTTCAGCTAGGACCGACGCCATCAGCAAATTTTCGGTAGCCCCAACCGATGGAAACTCCAAGAACACCTCGGATCCAATCAATCGATCAGCCTGACCACTTATGTCGCCATGTTCATAGGAAAAAGTTGCTCCCAACTGTTCCAGGCCCTGTAAGTGCATGTCGATCGGGCGAGACCCAAAGTCGTCTCCTCCCGGCATCGCCACTCTGGCTTGACCGATTCTGGCGAGTAGCGGCCCCAAGACAACTATGGAAGCCCGCATACGTTCGACCAAGCTGTAGGGCGCTACCGGGTCGATTTCAGCGGGGACATCGATATCGATGCGTTGACCTGTCCTCTGAATCTTGACTCCCATGGCTTCGAGCAGCTCAGCCATGATCGCAACATCTGTTATGTCGGGAACATTAGTCAGTGAAGTTGAGCCTTCAGCTAACAGCGATGCTGCCATCAGTTTTAGTGCACTGTTCTTCGCACCGCCGATATGAAGGTCCCCATTTAAAGGCCCACTTCCCAACACAAGGAATTTATCCATCCCTCCAGTATGTTCATCCAAGTGGAGAAGGACACATCACTCCCGTGACTCATTTAGAAATAACGCACCAATTAGACGATGACGGGCTTAGACGCGTTCGTCTCCCAAGAACCGATTTAGTTCAGGAAAAAGATCTAGGGAACAACCAATTTTCACTGATTGATGGTCCATTCAAGACTTACAAGAGGACCCTCACTGTTACTTCCAAACCCAATAAACACCTGGTCACTGAACGATTTGACTATGAACTCTCGATCCCATGGTTCGGCTTTCTGTTCCGCTGGCCAGTTCGCCACGCTCTTCGTAACCGTCGCGATGACGGTTCCACACCATTTTGGGCTCCTCCTGATCATTTAGGCCAAAGAGCGACAACAATTTTCTCCACTTTGTGCGCCATTGCATTACTTTCAGGCTTTCTCTCTAACGCTCCGGCCGAAACACACACGTACGCTGCAGACGAATTTAGAGTCAACCAGTTGAGCCAAGGGTTTCTTGGAGCTCTTATTCGTGTCGGCACCTTGCTAGCGATTGGGTTTGCCGTACTCGCTGACCGGCATGGACGGCGACGTATCCTCGCTTGGGCGATGGCATTTGGAATCGCGTCCTCATGCGCTGCCGCTCTGGCTCCCTCTATAGAAATCTTCGCTATTTGTCTCGTAGTAGTCAGAACCTGCAACGCAACACTCGCGGCAATAATTGTTGTTTTCGCTCTAGAAGAGCTACCAGCGGGCAGTCGTGCTTGGGGTCTCTCTGTACTTGGTCTTTCAGCGGCTCTAGGAGCTGGTTTTGTTGTCTGGGCGCAACCCGTAGCCGGTATCGCCGAGTGGACCTGGCGCGTTATCTTCTTGATCCCGCTGTTGATGATCCCGCTGATCGTTGGGATCATTCGTCGACTTCCCGAAAGTCGAAGATTCATTAACCATGTAACCGGCCTCAAGCTAGGTAACTACTGGAGGCCGTTAGCGTTACTGGGGGGAACCTATTTCCTGCTCGGCCTCTTTCTTTCACCCATCGATTGGTTCAGAAACGAATATTTGCGCGACGAACACAGCTTCAGCGCTCTCGAGGTCAGTCTTTTCGTGGTAACAACCGCCACTCCGGGAGGTATCGGTCTTTACCTAGCAGGTCGGGTAGCTGATTTACGTGGGAGAAGAATCGTGGTGGGAGTGGCGACAGTAATCGGGCTCGGCTTTACCACTATCTTTTTCAATTCTTCTGGAGTTTTACTCTGGCCTCTTGCATTGGCCGCTATCACGCTAGCCAGCGGCCTATTGCCGGCGATAGGTGTATATCGAGCCGAGATGTTCCCTACAGCTGTGCGAGCTCGAGCCGCGACAATCGTGGGCGCAATCGGCGTTGTGGGTGGATCTATCGGGATTGTGGCCGCTGGCTGGATGCGCGTACGGTGGGGGTCTTTTGGCCCCGCTATGACCGTTCTTTGGGTAGGTCCACTCATCGCAGCGTTGATCGTTTGGAAACGGTTCTACGAAGGTACGCGGCAAGAGTTAGAGACGCTGAATCCTGAGGATATTGAACCACGACGCTCTATTTAGACAACAGAGCCCATTCGTTTACGGCTTGAGTGATTGTTGCGACATGAGCCCGACTTGTTGGGTCATGACGTCCACCAGCCAGGAACTTGGTGGCTACTTCCCCTCTTATCTGCGTCAGGTGTTCGCCGAACTCTTCGGGAGAGCCGAACGGATCATTGTCTCCGGATACGAACAGGCATGGCACTTTGATGTTGTCGAAATGTTCAACACGTAACTTGTCTGGCTTATCGGGTGGGTGGAGCGGATAACTAAGTAGAAGTAACCCGGCGGCAGGCATCCCTTCAGCTACCGCCATTGAACAGATCCGGCCTCCCATCGAACGACCCCCGTAAACAAGACGATCTGGTCGACACCCCAATTCATCTGCTATCGCCTGTTGCTCCTGAACAAGTTCAGCAACCAATTTCGGAGCTCTGGGAGGCACACGCTTTCCCTCGCGGCGATACAAGAACTCGCGTCTGATAACCGGCAGCGGCGATAGTGAGTCCTGTAACGCCACGAGGGTCGCATGCTCCTTCGTACCTCCCGCACCAGGGAACAAAACCATTCCTTCAATCATCGGCATGCAGACTCCTTATGGGGGCAGAATAGGTGTCAATCCTTATGAGGAGGGACATGTAGATGACAACTACTCAGTTCGCAAAGGGGGCCGTGCTTACATCCGTCATCGAAGGAGTAGGCGTGGTGACCTTAAATCGCCCTGAGGCGCGAAATGCTCTAAGCAGTGAGGTTCTTAGAGCACTACCTCAGGCCCTGAATTCCTTGGACCAAGATCCTGCTGTAGACGTTCTGGTCATCACTGGGTCAGATCCAGCGTTTTGTGCCGGACTGGATCTCAAAGAACTAGGTGGGTCCGGAGGGAATATAGACCCAGATGCTTCTTTGGAAGCCAGTGGACCTTTCCCCAGCCGCTCAAAACCATTGATCGGGGCCATTAACGGAGTAGCCGTGACTGGCGGACTGGAACTGGCTCTTGCTTGCGATTTTCTTATCGCGTCTGACCGGGCAGCCTTCGCAGATACCCACGCCCGGGTAGGTGTGATGCCTGGTTGGGGACTTAGCGTGCTCCTTCCCCAAGCAATAGGTGTCCGGCGAGCTCGAGAAATGAGTTTGACCGGCAATTACGTGGATGCCACTACCGCCGCTGAATGGGGTCTGGTTAATAAAGTCGTTCCACATGACAGTCTCCTCGAAACGGTCCACTCACTAGCGTCTGACATTCGTTCCAATGACCAAGGCGGTGTCCAGCAGATGGTCAGAACTTATGAGCGAACCGCCGGTACCACCATCGCTGAAGGGTGGGAGATAGAAGCTTCAATGGGAAGAGATTGGCTAAAGAAGACCAACTTCAAACCAGAGAAGGTGGCCCAACGAGTCGCGGATATACAAAACCGAGGGCGAGCTCAGAACAACTTCTAGGTCAGGTACTACGGGCTTCAATCATTCGGACAATCTGTCCTGCTATTTCTAAGCTTGCTGTGGCCGCAGGGCTTGGTGCATTAAGGACATGCAGGCTGTTGCTGGTCTGAGTGATCGCGAAGTCATCCATTAATTCTCCTTCTGCGTCCATTGCTTGGGCACGCACCCCAGCCGGGCTTGCTTCCAAATCTTCAACACCGATTTCCGGTACCAATCGCTGCAAAGCACGCACAAAGGCAGCCTTACTCACAGATCGCCATATCTCGCCAGCTCCCGTACGCCAATACTTACGAGCCAATCTCCATAACCCCTGATTACCTAGGTGCTCTCGGATTTGCCTAGGTTCGATATCTCGCCATCTATACCCCTCACGAGCCATCGCCAGGACAGCATTCGGACCGGCATGTACCGAGCCATCAATCATTCGGGTCAGATGTACCCCTAAGAAGGGAAAGCTTGGATCTGGTACTGGGTAAATCAATCCTCGGACCAAATTACGACGGTGTGGCACCAGCTCGAAGTACTCGCCACGAAAAGGCACGATTCGATTTCCTTCTGACGCGCCAACCATTTCTGCGACCTGGTCACAACGAAGACCGGCACAGTTAACAACTAGTCCCGCGACCACCTCTCCTCTGGAAGTTGAGACGCGGGCGCCCTGGTGGGATTCTTCTATTGCCAAGACTTGGGTCTGGTAGTTGATAACACCGCCTTGATGTTCTATTTCGGCCGCCAACACCTCGCAGACTGCTGCATACGACACAATGCCGGTAGACGGAACATGGAGTGCTTCAATACCGACGCAGTGGGGTTCGATTTCATTCAAACGTGAGGCGTCGATCAGTTCGGCGTCAAGTCCATTAAGGTCTGCCCGCTCTCGTAAAGCTCGGAGGCGGTCTATCTCATCGCTCTGGGTAGCAACGATGACTTTCCCGCAGATCTCGTAATCGATGTCTCGTTCCTCACAAAATTTAGCCATAGAGCTTCGGCCAGCTACGGCGAGTTCAGCCTTCATGGAACCAGGTGCGTAGTAAATACCAGAATGAAGAACGCCAGAATTTCGACCAGTTTGATGCAACGCTAAGCCCGACTCCCTCTCAAGCACCAGCACTGATGCTCCGGGGCACTGAGCAAGATATCGGTGAGCTGTCGCCAGACCGATAATGCCAGCTCCAACAACTACGAGGTCAACATGTTTAGAGGTCAAGGGATTAGGCGCTCCTTTGATTCAGAAGGATATTGCGCGCTGCCGTAAGCGCTTCAATGCGCCGCCCCGCGTCCTCTGCAACACCGCCGTGATCGGGATGAGCGGTCCGGAGTAGACGACGAAACGTACGCCGGACTTGCCGCGAGTCTGGTAACTCGTCGATGTGTCGACCAGAGAATCCCAGGACGTTCAGTGCCCATGTAACTGAGTCAGTGCCTACACCATTGCCCCAATGATCAGTCGGAGACTTTCCAGACACAAAACGAAGTAGGTCATCGTGGTCATGACCTTGCCACCGTCGAGCTGACCGTAAAAGAGTCAATAAGCTTCTACGCATCGGACTTGGCTGTTGACGAATCCGATACAGGGCCGCCAAAACATGTGGCTCAGGACGGTCGCTAGGAGCCAACTCAAGGGAAATTCGACCGTCTGGAGCACCGACAAGTCGATGGGTCGAACGAGTGAGCCCTATGCGGTCCTCTTGGAGACGGTGGCGGAGGCGCGGCTGTGGAATTCGAGCACCGACTTCAATGAGGTTTAGTAGATCACTTAGATCACTATTTTCGTCATCCTCTAATTGTTGGGCATGAGCGCCAACCACTGCCGCCAGCAATAATCCGCCGGTTCCTGGGGTGGGGTCAAACCTCAACTGATCCTCACCCAAGGCCACGCGTCGCGTAGGAACCGCGGGCCGTGAATGCCAGACGTTGAGCTCTGCCAGAATCACCTTATGGACGCTACTAGCGGAACTGCCTAGTGACTCATACTTATGGCCCGCGAGGGGCTAGGGTCAGTTCGTATGGCTGAGTCACTTTCTGAGCTTCCTGATCGAAATCTGGCCCTCGAGTTGGTGCGTACCACTGAGGCAGCGGCTTTAGCAGCGGCTAGGTGGATGGGCAGAGGTGACAAAGACGGTGCTGACGGCGCGGCAGTAGACGCTATGCGTATCATCCTCGACTCAGTACCCATGGACGGCTTTGTCGTGATTGGGGAGGGTGAGAAAGATGAAGCACCGATGCTCTACAACGGAGAAGCAATTGGCGATGGAACCGGAGCCAAAACCGATATAGCAGTTGATCCCATTGATGGGACAACGTTGACGTCACTTGGCCGGGGCAACGCTATTTCTGTAATCGCCGTTGCACCTAGGGGAACAATGTTTGACCCCGGGCCATGCGTCTATATGGAGAAAATTGCTGTTGGCCCACAGTCCAAAGGCTTAATTTCTATCGATAAAAGTCCAACCGAAAATCTAGATGCGATTGCTAAGGCCACCGGGCGGGGGGTTCGCGACCTGACCGCCGTAATACTCGACCGAGACAGGCATGCAGAGTTGATTAATGAAGTCCGGGAGAGCGGTGCCCGTATTCGCCTAATTCCCGATGGCGACGTGGCCGGTGCTATAGCGACTGCTACGAGCGACGGTGCTGATGTTCTCTTCGGAGTAGGAGGAACCCCTGAAGGTGTGATTTCTGCGGCGGCGCTTAAATGTCTCGGCGGCGAAATGCAAGGAAAGCTGTGGCCAAGAAACGGAAGCGAGCGGCAAGCCGCTGTAGACGCTGGATACGATCTTGATCGAGTTCTGCACACTGATGATCTAGTCCGGTCTGATGATGTTTTCTTTGCTGCTACTGGTATTACAGATGGAGAGCTGCTGAGAGGCGTCAGATTCACCTCTGAGGGCGCTATTTCCGATTCTCTGGTCATGCGCTCCAAAAGCGGTACGGTCCGCAAGATCGAAGCAACTCACAACATCGACAAGTTGAGCGAATTTTCGTCGGTCGACTTCACCTGACATCATCACCGTTGTATAGCGAAACGCGTCATTATCGTCTTCACCTCTATGCTCACTCGTATGTCAACAACCAATGACTTAGAAGAAGGAACAGCTCAGCAGCTGGACTTCGACAAAATCGGTTCGATAGGCCGAAGTGGACATCAGGTAGTGCCCGTAGTTCTGCAGGAAGCTGACTCCGGCGATGTGTTATTCGTTGGCTACGCAAACGAAACAGCATTACGAATGACTCTTGAACTTGAAAGCGCAGTGCTTTATTCAACTTCCAGAGAAGAAATCTGGCACAAAGGCGCCACTTCAGGCGACACATTGTCGTTGGTGGATGTGCGAGTCAATTGTGAGCAGAATTCACTCTTGTACCGAGTTCGACGAGAAGGACAAGGCGCGTGTCACACTCGGGGTCAGGACGGGTCCACAAGATCCGGTTGTTACTACCGAGTTGTTGCCAACGAAAACGAATTGTTCTTTGTGGAGTAGCTAACAAATAGCAACGTGGCGTTACCTCGGGAAGGTAACTGAGCTCAGCTAGCTTCTGAGACCTGGATTCGAGTTTCGGCCCACTTCTTAGCAGCTGCAGCCTCAACGTCATCAGCGTCTGCGGTAAGGGCCTGTTCAGCGGCTTGCAGGTCTGATTGGGCGTCCGCCACGTCAATGTCCTGAGCCGCCAGGGCGGCATCGCTGAGAATGGTCACGGCGTTCCCGCTCACCTCGACAAATCCGCCATTGATAGCCAACGACACCACGCCGTCGTCCGCCCAAAGTTGTGTTTGACCGATATCAAGAGCGCCAATGAACGGCGCGTGGTTGTCAAGGAAGGCGATGTCTCCGTCAACGGTACGGGTGACGACTTGAGAACATTCCCCTGAGAAAAGCACCGCTTCGGGTGAGACAAGTTCAACTTGCATATATCAGCCTCACTTACCAATCAAGACTGTTCTAATTCGCGGGCCTTAGCCATCGCCGATTCTGCGTTACCGACATTTAGGAAGGCTTGTTCAGGAAGGTGATCGAGATCACCGTTGCACAACATTTCGAACGATTCAATGGTTTCCTCAATCGGCACGAAAATTCCTGGCATGCCTGTAAACACTTCGGCAACGAAGAATGGCTGAGACAGGAACCGCTGAATCTTTCGAGCTCGATCAACTGTGATCCTGTCCTCTTCGGATAGTTCATCGAGACCAAGAATGGCGATGATGTCTTGAAGTTCTTTGTAACGCTGCAAGATCTCTTGGACCCGACGAGCCACCGCGTAGTGCCTGTCTCCTACGACCTCAGGAGTGAGAATTGTTGAGGTAGACGCCAACGGATCCACAGCCGGATAAATACCCAACGATGCAATTTGACGACTTAGTTCAGTCGTCGCATCCAGGTGCGTGAACGTAGTGAACGGCGCAGGGTCGGTGTAGTCGTCAGCTGGGACATAAACAGCCTGAAGCGATGTAATCGAGTGACCTGATGTAGACGTAATTCTTTCCTGTAATTCCCCCATCTCATCGGCGAGGTTGGGCTGATATCCCACAGCTGAAGGCATACGGCCCAGCAGTGTCGATACTTCTGACCCCGCTTGAACAAAACGGAAGATGTTATCCACGAAAAGGAGCACTTCTTGACCCTGAACATCTCGGAAATACTCAGCCATCGTCAATGCCGAAAGCGCTACACGTAGCCGCACTCCAGGAGGCTCATCCATTTGTCCAAAGACCAGGGCGGTCTTTTCAAGCACCCCTGACTCTTCCATTTCGAGGTAGAGGTCGGTTCCTTCACGGGTGCGTTCACCTACACCGGCAAAAACCGATACGCCACCGTGCTGCGAGGCAACCCGGTTGATCATCTCAGTAATGAGAACTGTTTTGCCTACACCAGCTCCCCCGAATAATCCGATTTTCCCACCTTCCAAATATGGTTCTAAAAGGTCAATGACCTTAATACCCGATTCGAAAAGCTTTGCTTTGGGTTCCAGGGTGTCGAAGTCGGGCGCATCTCGATGGATTTCCCACCGGTCGGGCACTTCCCCGATGTCGTCGGTGTCAAGAGGTTCACCCAACACGTTAAAGATATGGCCCAGCACGTTGTCGCCAACTGGTACTGCAATTCCTCTGCCTGTGTTTCGTACTACAGCACCGCGCGTCAACCCGTCGGTGGCCTTCATGCAAACAACGCGTACTTTGCCGTCACCGATCTGTTGCGCAACTTCGCCACCAATGGTCACCCTTTCGCCTTCTAACTCGGCCTCCATCTCAACAAACGTGTTGATTTCTGGCAGCGAACCGCGCGGAAATTCGACGTCTACTACTGGCCCAGCAATAGCGAGAACCTTTCCATCTTTGGTTTCAGTGTTGTCTTCGGTCATGGTCATATTTAATGCTCCTGAAGTTTCAGGCGTCGTTTCGGTCAGATGCGAGGGCCGCGAACGAACCCTCAAGTGATTGGGTGATGAGATCCTCAAGGCCATCATCGTCGTCTTGGCCCATTGCTTCGGCACCACTGACGATTTCCATAATCTCAGTTGTTATCGAATCTTGACGGGCCCGGTTCATGATTCGGGTGAGGTTAATTTTTAGGTCTTCAGCATTGTCGGTAGCGGCTTTCATCGCTCGTTGCCGCGCGGCGTGTTCTGATGCCGAAGATTCCAGCAGCGCCGCATAAAGCCTCGCTTCGGCATACCGCGGAAGGAGTCGTCCTAAAATCTCAGCTGGTTCCGGTTCAAATTCGTAGCCCCCACCGTCGGTGTCTTCGGCGACGTCAGCACCAATTTCTGTTGGCTCTAGCGGCATAAATTGTTCAACGGCTACTTCCTGGCTACCCATCGATAAGAAGCGCGTGTACGCCAATTGAACCTGCTGGACTTCACCGTTCTCAAACAACTCCGCAACTGTTTCAGCCATCGTTTTAGCGTCGCTGTAGTTGGGTTGGTCAGAGAAACCCTCGTAGGCAGCATGAACTTCGTAACCGCGGAAAGAGAAATAGCCGGCAGCTTTCTTGCCTGACAGCACTAAGGAGTAGTCACGTCCCTGGGACTTATCCGCAGCGATGGCTCGCTCGACAGCTCTGAGGACGTTGTTGTTGTATCCACCGCAAAGACCTCGATCGGCGGCAATCACTACATAAGCGACTCGGCTCACTTCTTCAGGTGCGGTGAGGAGGGGGTGGTCGACACCAGCACCACCGCCCGCCAGGTTGGTGATGACGTCCGTGACTTTCTCCGAGTATGGCTTAGCCGCCTGAACCCGTCCTTGAGCCTTAACAATTCGTGATGCTGCGATTAACTCCATGGCGCGCGTAATCTTCTTGGTTGCGTCAATCGAACTAATTCGACGCCTAAGAATGCGCTCCTGACCGCCTGCCATTGTCTGTCAGTCCTCTGAATCGCTGTCGTCGTCTTCAACGGTTACTTGGAAGGTCGCTTTAAATGATTCCACCGCTGCCTTTACTTGGTCCTCGGGCAACACGCCAGATGTCCTGATTTCATCCAGTAGTCCAGCATTGCGAGTCCTCATGTTCTCAATAAGTTCAGCTTCGAAACGCTGAATATCTTCGACGGGTAGATCGTCAAGGTGGCCATTGGTTCCCGTGTAGATAGACACCACCTGTTCTTCCACTGGCATTGGACTATTGAGTCCCTGCTTAAGGAGCTCCACCAGTCGATATCCACGGCCCAACTGCGCTGCGGAGGCCGCGTCTAATTCGGAGCCAAAGGTGGCAAAAGCTTCAAGGTCACGGAACTGAGCTAAGTCAATTTTCAGGGTCCCGGCAACGCTCTTCATGGCCTTGGTCTGTGCATCGCCTCCGACTCGTGACACTGACACCCCAACGTCTACGGCTGGACGGACACCTGATTTGAAAAGGTCATCTTGAAGATATATCTGGCCATCGGTAATCGAAATCACATTGGTTGGGATGTATGCCGAGACATCGCCCGCTTTGGTTTCAATCACCGGCAGGGCGGTCAAAGAACCAGCTCCTTGTTCATCCGATAGTTTCGCAGCGCGTTCCAACAAACGACTATGCAGATAGAAAACGTCGCCCGGATAAGCCTCGCGGCCTGGTGGGCGCCGAAGCAACAATGACAACTGTCTATAGGCTTCGGCTTGTTTGGAGAGGTCGTCATAGACGATTAGAGCGTGCTCGCCATTTTCCATCCAGTGTTGACCCATCGCACACCCTGCGTAGGGGGCTAGGTATTTGAAGGGAGCGGCGTCAGCAGCGGGCGCACACACCACGACGGTGTAATCCATGGCGCCCCGTTCTTCCAAAGTGCTAACAACCTGGGCGACCGTTGATCCTTTTTGTCCGACGGCAACATATATACATTTAACGCCCAGTCCTGCTTGATTCAGGATCGTGTCAATAGCGACTGAAGTCTTCCCTGTCTTCCGGTCGCCGATGATGAGTTCTCGCTGACCACGACCCACAGGAGTCATGGCGTCAATCGCCTTGATGCCAGTCTGCAATGGTTCATGCACTGGTTGTCGGCCCATGATGCCCGGTGCCTGGATTTCCATGCGGCGCGGCTCAGATCCCACTAGTGGGCCTTTACCATCAATCGGTTCGCCGAGGGCGTTAACCACCCTTCCCAGCACTCCATCACCAACCGGCACTGAGAGGATCCTGCCTGTGGATTTAACGTTTTGGCCTTCTTCAATGTTCTCGACGTTTCCAAGGACTACCGCGCCAATTGAGTCCTCATCGAGGTTCAGGGCAAGCCCAACGTCCCCGCTCTCAAACTCCAAGATCTCGTTAACAGAGGCATTCGGTAGACCAGATACTCTGGCAATGCCGTCTCCCACTTCCAAGATGCGACCTACGGTTCCGGACTCTACCGATGGGTCAAAACCTTCCAGGTTCTTTTGGATAGCTGCAGTTATCTCTGCGGCATCGAAGCTCAGGTCAGTCACGACAAACGCTCCTTCATTTTCTCTAGACGGGTACGTACGGATCCATCGAAGACGGTGTCACCCACTTGGGCGACTACTCCTCCGAGGATGTCGGGATCGACAACTACAACGATGTCGATATTCATTCCAGTTGCATTAGAAAGCGCGGATCGGAGACGATCACGTTGATCATCGTTGAGCGCAACAGCTGATCGAACTTCAGCTACTGCTTGACCTCTTGTCTCTGCTGCTTGGCGAACTAGTTCATCAGAAATTGGGCCTATGTGATTTCCTCGACCCGCACCGACGAGCATGCTGACAAGGTTGAGGGTCACCGGCGATGCATTAGATCCGAGCAGATCTTCCAGTACTCCGATTCGGCGCGAAGCAGGTATGGACCTGTCACTGAGAGTCGACCGGAGTTCGTCCGATGATTCGACAGTTCGACCTAGTTGATATAGCTCATCCGCGACGCGGTTGAGTTCACCTTCGGCGTCAGCCAATTTCGCTAGGCCGGCGGCGTACTCTTCCACTTTCTCGGTCATCGCTTTCCTCGTTCTATTCGTAACGGGTTACCGTGGCTGAGTGCCAAGGTCCCAGGAAACTCTTCAGGAAATTCTGGAGAGTTTTTTTCATGTCAGTGTCAGTTGCCAACTGACTCGATGTAATCATCAACCAGTCGCGCATATGCGGCCTCGTCCAAGCTAGACCGGACTACTTGTTCGGCAGCTCCGACCGCAAGAGATGTGACTTGAGTTCGAACGTCTGCAAGTGCTCTCGCCTTGGCAGCTTCGATATCAGCATCAGCTTGCGCTCGTTTTTCCTCGATCTCCGGCTCAATGGCGGCAATACGATCTTGTCGAACTTGCTCGGCCTCAGACCGAGCAGCTTCAAGAATTCGTCCTGCCTCAGCTTGCGCCTCTGAGATCTTTGCGTCATATTCAGCACGCAAACCCTCGGCTTCGCTTCGGGCAGTGTCAGCTGCATCAAGATCACCTTGGATCTTTTCAGATCGGGCTTCCATCACCTTTTGAATCGCAGGGTACGCGAACTTGGCCATCACAATGAAAAGAATCGCGAAGGCAGCGCCTCCCCAAATAATTTCATTCCAAACGGGAAGTATCGGGTTCGAAGCCTTCCCTCCGGCGTCAGCCGCCGCTAGGAGTCCAATTGAATTCATTGTCTCTCCCTAGGCGAAATTCAGAAGGATGAATACCACGAAACCGATGAGGGCAAGAGCCTCGGTAAACGCGATGCCGAGGAACATGGTCGTGCGGACCATACCTGCGGATTCGGGCTGTCGGGCCATGGCGGTAATCGCATTGCCAACTACCAGACCGATGCCTACGCCTGGACCAATGGCTGCGAGGCCATAACCCAGACCGGCACCAACGGCCTTAAGACCATCGACGGCGGTGTCAGCTTGTGCGAGTAAGTCAATCACTCGTCTCTCCTGTGTCTTGTTTGTTTAGTGCTCGGGATGTAGTGCGCCACCGATGTACACGGCAGTCAGAATTGTGAAAATGAAGGCCTGCAAGAAGGCCACGAGAATCTCGAAACCTGTGAGGCCAATTAACACAACAAATGGGGCCCAAATGATCGAAACCAAAATGTTCTTAGCCCACAAATTTTCGCATAGTACTGCGAACGTAACTAATAAAAGGTGGCCAGCGAGCATGTTGGCGAAGAGCCTGACTGCTAGCGAAAAGGGACGCACCAAGAATGTTGAAACGAATTCGATAACTGCAACCAGAGGAAGCAAAGCACCCGGGACCCCGGGTGGAATAACGGTGTTCTTGAAGTAACTGAAGAACCCTTGACTCTTAATACCCACGGCGTTGAAGACGACCCAGACAAGAATCGCTAGGAAAGCGGGTGCCGCCATTCGCGAGTTGGCGGGGAATTGAATGAAAGGGATCACTTCGGTGATGTTGGCGAAGAAGATGAAGAAGAAGAGCGAGAGAAGGAAGGGCATGAACTTCATGCCATCGGGCCCCATGGTTTGCATCACGACGTTTTCGCGCACAAAGTCAACGGAAGATTCTGCAACGGTTTGAACTCCACGGGGGACCAAGGCGCTCTTCCGAATAGCCAGGGTAAATATCACTAGTGGGGCGACCATCGCGAAGAGATAAATGACGCCTACTTTGTTCAGTTCGAGAAAAGTGTTGCCTTCAAAAAGGAATCCAGGCCACTCGAGAAGGCTCTCGATTGGAGGGAAGTGCAGTCCACCGGAACTGCCACCATCACCAGCGGCAAGCAGTTGATTCACTTGATCTCCTTGCATTTCTTCGGCGTCATGTTGCTAGGTCCTAGACCTGGGTAAGCGAGTGATAGTGAAACATAGCGCGTCTCCCACACCAGCAGCCCGAGATGGGAAACGATAATCGTTACACCGAGGGGAACGGGTGCAAAAACGCTGATTTTACTCGCGGCTACAACTGCCAAAGTCAAGACAGCAAGACGGACGATGAATCCGCCTAGTGCAGCAAACATCAGGGCAGCGGTCGAGATCCGTCCAGCCCAAGTCAAAAATGCGGCAGCAGCTGCGAAATTAGCGAAGATTAAGCCAAGTCCATAAGCGGACGATGCGACCCCATCAAGACCCCAAACCAACCATGAAAAGATCAGCCATACCGGTGCGACTTTCATTCCCCGAACAAGCATGTCAACGACGATGCCTTTTTCGGGCTCTTGATTTTGTTCTGCATGGTGAGAGCCCGAAAGTCGTTGCTCAGTTCTTCCATTCATTCGACTGCACGCTCCTCGAGGGTCACGCCGGTCGGTAAATGGTCGTCGACTTCTTCTGGATGGTCTAAACCACGGCTATTTGTGGGACGGCTTGAAGCCATTTCTTCTTCGATGCCTGCCATCCGGCCGGCATATCGGTACCACTCTGCGGCTACCTTCACTAAGAATGCCACTGCGCCAAAGGATGCTGCCATCCATGGGCTTGTTCCTAGCCATCTATCGAACAGCCAACCCAGCCCTGCAAAAATCGCCGGAGTGACGACTATTTCAACCGAGCGCGAAAAGGCATCATCGGTGCCGAAGAATATTTTGTTCTTGTAGAGCGCAGATGCTCGCATGCGACGGGCAGTCTCCGGACTGGTAGAGAATTATGGGATGCTTCGGGAAGCGGCCACACCCTAATTGGGGTATTTCATCGGTTGCAAGCGACTCTGCGGTCAATCAATTGCCAACCCGTTATTTTCTCTACACGCGCCTAATTTCTGGTTCTCTTTCTTCTCCCAACCGAGTTCTCGGCCGAAGCAAAAAGAACAGCAAAATAGCGACACCAGCTAGGGCGAAGGGAAGCACAGCATCGCCGCTACCAGTCAATGTTGGCACCAAGGCAACACCTGAAAGCAGGGCTGTCCATGCCCACAGGAGCAACACGGTCCGCCTATGCCCGTGTCCCATCCTCAATAAGCGATGATGCAGATGGTCTTTATCTGCTGTCGCGATCCCCTCTCTTCGGTAGGCCCGTCTCGCTACCGCCAGGGCAACGTCAACCAAAGGAACGCCCAGGATTAAGAAAGGAATCGCTATGGGAGCAAAGAAGAAGTAGACCTGCCCGCTGAACTGGTCAACAACTCTGCCACCTACGGTCATGGTCGCGGATGCCATAAGCAGACCGAGTAATAGCGCACCTCCGTCGCCCATGAAGATTCGTGCTGGATGGAAATTGTGAGGCAAAAAGCCGAGGCAGATCCCTAGCGTCACGAGCGCTAATAGTGGCCCCAGGTTGGCGTCGCTGATAAGTCCGGCATTCTGTAATTCCCCGCTGTACAAGTAGAAGGCACCAGCAGCAATTGCGACGGTACCGGCAGCGAGTCCATCTAGACCGTCGATTAGGTTGACCGAATTAGCCACGACTACAACTAATAGGACAGTTATCAAAGTGGCCCAATCCGCTGATAAGACAACAAGCTGTCCGAAGGGCACTCTGAAATAGAACAGTGTGACGCCCAATACGGCGAGAAGACTTCCAGATAGCACCTGTCCGGCCACCTTTGCTGGGGCTGAAAGCTCTCGCAGATCATCAACTGCTCCGATAGCGAACATAACGGTGGCTGCAACAACTACAGCTAAGGCTTCCGATGAGCCTGCGAAAACCTGGGTGAAGCCCGGCAAGCGGCTAGCTAAGACTAGGGCGGCCAAGAAGCCCACGAACATCGCTGCTCCACCACCGGTGATAGTTGGACGTTGATGGACGCGTCGATCATCTGGTTCGACGACTGCTCCTAATTTGGGGGCCACTCTTGTTACAACGAACGTGAAGAGATATGTGACGATGGCTGCTGCGCCTAATACGACGGCATGTTGGAGTGTCCTACTCACGGGACTTCCCTATTCATCAATAATTACAACAGGCGCACGTTACGACTCTTGTATCTATCCAACCAGCCTAGTTATGAGTGCTGGAGCTTTGATGGAGGGTGCCACGAGCTAGTGATTGTCGCTGCGTTCACTCTGGGTATGGTGGGAATTGACCGCATAAATCGGCTACTTCCTCGGCAATGGCCTTGACGGCGTCGGCTTCATGGCGTTGTCGGAGTATTCGCGCCGTGAAGTCCGCGATCTTGGCCATTTCTTCGACTCCCATTCCCTGTGTAGTCACAGATGCGACACCCATGCGCACGCCACTAGTCACGAATGGCGAACGAGGGTCATCAGGAATCGTGTTCCGGTTGAGGGTTACCCCACCTAGGTCAAGTACTTCTTGAGCTTCTTTGCCTGTCAAGTCTTCATCGAAAGTTCTCAGGTCAACTAGGAGTAGATGATTGTCCGTGCCTCCTGAAACCAACCTGAATCCCTGGTTCGCGAGAGCATTGGCCAGCGCGTTGGCGTTCTGAACGATTCGCTCGGCGTAGCCTGCGAAACCCGGGTCCAAAGCTTCTCGAAATCCGATTGCCTTGGCAGCGACGACGTGGTCCAGCGGGCCGCCTTGGTTCCCAGGAAATACTGCACTATCGATCTTTTTCGCGAGAGCCTCCGTTGAGAGGATGCAGCCGCCTCGGGGTCCTCGCAGTGTCTTGTGGGTAGTGAAGGTGACTACGTCAGCGTGAGGGTCGGGATTCGGGTGTTGACCACCAGCTATCAAGCCCGCTATGTGAGCTGCATCAAACATGAAATAGGCGCCGACTTCGTCACACACTTTGCGGAAAGGTTCGGGGTCAATGCGTCGCGGATACGCAGTTGCGCCGGCAACGATCAGCTTCGGTTTCTCAGCGATAGCTATCGAGCGCATCTCCTCGTAATCAATGCGTTCGTCTCCGCCAGTCAAACCGTAGGACACAAAGTTATAAAAGCGACCGCTCGCATTGACGGGCGATCCGTGAGTTAGGTGACCGCCATGATCAAGACTCATCCCCATAACCGTGTCTCCAACATCGAGGAGAGCCATATAGACAGCAGCGTTAGCTTGTGAACCTGAGTGAGGCTGTACGTTTGCGTGTTCAGCACCAAAAAGCTTCTTCACGCGATCGATGGCGAGTTGCTCCACCACGTCTACCTTCGCGTTGCCGCCGTAATAACGACGTCGCGGGTAGCCCTCACTGTATTTGTTAGTGAACACGCTGCCGGTAGCGTTCATGACCGCAGGGGAAGCGAAGTTCTCAGAAGCAATCAGCTGCAGACTTGTCGCCTGACGTTCTTTCTCCTGGGAAATAAGTTCTTCGATTTCGGCATCGGGTCCCACGGTCCAAACGTTGTTGAGATTCGTCATAGGTAAGGACCTTTCGCGATCGTCGCTGCGGATGCTGGCACAGCTTGCCCTGAATTTGAGTCTTTGTGTGCTCTTTCTAGGTCAACACTCAACTCGGGGTCTAAATAGCGTCCAGCTTCTCTACACGTTGTTGATGTCGTCCACCTTGGAAGGAAGCACCTAAGTATGCATCCACTATCTCCAGAGCTGTCTGTTCGCCCACCATGCGGGCTCCAATGCCGATCACGTTGGCATCATTGTGTTCCCGACATGCCCGAGCGGTTGTCACGTCATGGACTGTGGCAGCACGAATACCGGGCACCTTGCCTGCGGCCATGACGATTCCGATTCCGCTACCACATACAACAAGCCCGCACTCCGCGCCACGATTTGCGACTGACATGCCCACAGCTGCTCCATAATCGGGGTAATCGACTCGCGATTCGTCGTGGGTCCCACAATCAACTATTTCGTGACCTTCTCCTGATAGGTATTCAGCGATTATCTGTTTAAGCGCAAATCCTGCATGGTCAGCTCCAAGAGCGATAACAGACACACAGCCCTTTCTTTAAGGCGACCCAGCTATCTTCCCACGCGGAGCTTCGCTGATCGCGACTAATTCGGTGTCGAAATTTTCGCTGAACTATTTTTTTACGGCAAGTCGACAGCGCCTTGACGCAGCACGGTCAGTGAATCGCCTGTTGTGTCGACAACAGTTGATGCCAGTCCCCCGCGGGAAGCTCCCGGTATGACATAGGCAACTTCAATGGCAAGACTTGCGGCTGCATCTTGCGCGCGTAGTTGAGTTTCAACGGCATGCAAATTCGCGCTTGATCCGGTGACAGGTCCTACATCATCGATGAGTACGCGAAGCCATCCCGGTTCCGGGCATCTAATGCCTAATGTGTTTCCTCCAGTCACCGGATCAGGTCCGTCCCGGCGTTGCGCGACGATGGTCAGGGCTCCAGGCCAGTGGTCCGCGATGAGCCTTCTCACTTCGTCATCTAAATGGACAAGCTTGTCGGCCTGCTCAATTCCGCTTACTAGTACTGGAACAGGCTGATCAAACGGACGGTCTTTGGCTCTATAGGAGTTCTTAACTGCTGTTGTGTCGCTGTACTTGGCTAAAAGCCCTGGAAGGGTGTCTGTGGGGGCGACAACTAGCGAACCCGAGTCGAGCGCAGCGGTAGCTCCTGTGAGGTGAGAGTCGTCAACGTCGTCTAAAGGTCGGCGCGCTGTCACGAACCTTTCATGTCCTGAAAAATCACGGTTGATTGCGGCTCCGTTATAACCCCTAGCAATCACAAGGTCCCGTAACCTGACCGTTTGATCGGACCCGCATTCGAGAATGAGCCATCCACCGGGCCGTAACCACGATCTGCTTTCTCTCGCCAGTAGATCTAAGTATGTGAAGCCGTCCTCGCCTCCTAACAGAGCTCTGGTCGGTTCCCAGTTCGCAATCACCGCAGGGAGCGGGTAGTTGGAAGACACGTATGGCGGGTTCGATATAACCATGTCGAGCTGTCCGGTAAGCCTCTCCGGCAAAGCTTTGAACCAGTCGCCGTTATGTAGTTGAACTCTTGCCGCTGCACCTCCTAGACCAGCAAGATTCGAGCTAGCTAGTGCGAGAGCTTCTTCAGATACGTCGGTGGCATGAACCAGCGCGTTGGGGACCTCTTGAGCTATCGATAAGGCAATTGCGCCGGTTCCGGTTCCTAAATCGACGACAATCGGATTCTCGGCAATGTCTTTGTCGTTGGAGTTCAGCAAATCAACTGCGCATCCGACAACGATTTCTGTCTCAGGTCGAGGGATTAAGGCTCTGGGGTCGACGGCTAGGTCCAAGTGTCGGAAATTCCAGCTGCCGATGACGTATTGCAATGGTTCGCCGTTGACGCGCCTTGCAGTTAGTGCATCGGTTCGTGCAACTGCTCGGTGAGTAACTAACTGATCACCGTCAGCGGGAAACTGAGCTACATCGACGCCTGTAGTTTCTTCGAGGATTCGACGAGCGCTTATCTCGGAATCATCGATAGAAGCTGCTTGAAGTGTTTTCAGAACTTCGTTGTGTAGTTGCGTGAGCGTCAGAGCATTGTCTGGATTATCTTCAAGCTTCGCCATTTCCAGCCTCGAGCTGTTGTTCACGTTCATGAAGCATCAGTGGTTTTACTACTTCATCGAGGGCACCGGCTAAAACGCGTTCCAACTTGTACAGAGTCAAGCCAATCCGATGGTCGGTTACTCGACTCTCTTTAAAGTTATAGGTACGGATCTTTTCCGCGCGTCCACCGCTCTTGACTTGGTCACGTTTTTGAGCCGCCTGACTAGATGCCTGCTCGTCTTGTCGGAGCTTCAAGAGGCGAGCTCGCAGCACACGCAACGCTTTGGCCTTGTTTTGCAGCTGACTCTTTTCGTCTTGCATCGAAACCACAAGACCGGTCGGCAGGTGCGTTACCCGGACTGCTGAGTCAGTTGTGTTGACAGATTGGCCACCTGGACCTGATGAGCGGTATGTGTCGATCTCAAGGTCGTTGGGGTCAATGTCCACTTCTACTTCATCTGCTTCTGGCAGCACAGTTACTGCAGCAGAGGATGTATGAACGCGACCTTGTGATTCTGTGACCGGTACGCGCTGGACGCGGTGCGGTCCACCTTCGTGTTTTAAATGACTCCAAACGCCGTCACCTTTTATCAAGAAGGCAATGTCGGTATATCCGCCCATATCGCTGAAGTGACTTCCCAGAACTTCTATTCCCCAACCTTTGGTATTTATATATGAGCGATACATTTCGAAAAGGTCTCGGGCCCAAAGGTTTGCTTCCTCGCCTCCTTCGGCTCCACGTATTTCGACAATCACATTCCGGTCGTCGTTTGGGTCGCGAGGAAGCAATATGAAGCGAAATTTGTCTTCAAGGGCCTCAGCCTCTGATAGCGCGGCCATTTCCATTTCGCGGGCTTCAAGCAATTCTTCCCCGCTACTAGATTCACCGATCTCTTTCGCCGCGGCGGCATCTTCAAGTGCTGTTCGCCATGCAGACCCGACTTCGATCATTTCAGTCAACTGGGAATGACGCCGACTTACTTCGACGAATCGATCTCGATCAGCGGTTACTTGAGGGTCGCCCAGTTGAGACTCGACGTGAGCCAACTCTTCTTCTAGTCCCAGTAAACGATCGAGCACACTCTCAGGGTACCGATGGAGGGCCTAACCATTCGCGCCAACCGTCGTCGATCCCAATAATCTCGGCCGGATCGATCAGTCGATCAACTAGTTCTTGGAGAATTAGGTGTGCGTCGCGGTGCGGGACAACGATCTTTAATTCTGCGTCCGAGTTTTGTAACAGCCGTGCATCGGCAGCAAAGGGCACAAGATCCAGATCGATTCCGACTCCGCAAACAACAATTGTTTCTGCCCCCCCATCTGATGTGCCACGCGCTACCGCCGGGACTGCTTCTTTCAGGTTTGTTCTCTCAACCGGGGGTGCTGCGGCGCTAAGCCCTGATAGTCCAACCCTTTCAGGGTGAGCAATGAGATGCGCTCTCAGCCATCTTTCGGCACCAAGCCGGTTCAAAGGATGAGGTTCAGCACCCGGTAACCGATGTGACCGGACAACGTTTGCAACTTGCTCAATGGCTTGTGTGGTTGGGAGGTCTCCGTGGAGAAGACCGAATGCTTCTCGGTCGTGGGCGCCGACGCCGACCTCAATACGATCTCCATTTTCATCTGAAACGATCCGAGCGACCTCAAGACCAGCTATTTCTCCAACAATCACACCGTGCTCAACGACAACTTCGAGTCCTGACTCTCGCAGGGTTGCCACAAGCTCAGGCGTATCCGGGATGCTTACCTCACCTAAAGCTTTGGCCGGTATCGCCTTTGTCGCCTGATCTTCCTCAATTTCCCAGACCGTGATAGCCCCGGAAAAAAGCGAGGCACGACGAGCCAATATGCCGCTTGCCTCGGTGGCAAATAGGTGAATCTGGTCAGTTGATGACCGAGCCGACAAAGCTAAGGCTCCTCCCAAAGCGCGACTACTGCGTTCCTCAGCGAGCACTGCGACGCTGCCATCGTTCAGCTTTGCTGAAGCTCCGTCATCTGTTCCGACTACCTCTTCTGTCGACAACTCTAGGTGGGCGCTCACAATTGAGCGGAGTTTCATCGCGTGCAGTTGGCGGCGGCGTTCGGGGTCTAGCGCCACGAGTCTGCTTATTCTTCAGTGTCGTCAGAGTTCTGGTCCGAGCCACGACGTCGTCCGTAGCGTCGCTCGAATCGTTCTACGCGTCCTGCTGTGTCCACGATCTTCATCTGCCCAGTGAAAAAGGGATGACTTGCGCTCGACAGTTCGACGGTAACGAGAGGGTATTCGTTTCCATCTTCCCAGACGACGGTGTCACTTGTTTCGACCGTTGATTGGGTAATGAAAGAGAACTCGGCACCTGCATCACGGAAAACGACAGGTCGGTAGTTGGGGTGGATGTCACTTTTCATGATGGAACCATTCTGGCGGTTACTTTGGCGAATCGCACATCGAAAGACACAATTCCGGGTCAATCTGGCCTTACGAAATCGCCGGGTCTCTAGAAGCAGATAATTGAGTGAGGATTTGCTGGTTGGAGTTAGTCATATCAATTTGTTCCAAGACCCAGTCGATCGCGGAACCAGGTTCGTTATCTTCGATCGCGACTAAAGCATCTGCGAGTGCTTGACCTGCCAACGCTCGTTCGTCATCTCTAAGTCGGTGAAGTTCGCGGGTGCAGGAAGCAACCACATCGATCGCGGGATACACCCTGCGGTCAGCGGCTCTTCGGTCGAGACGTACGACGGAATTAGCTGTTCCCTGAAGTGATTCAAGAATCATCTCGTCCAAGCGCCACCCAGTTTCGATGGCCGTCGTAGCCATAACTGTTAGGGATCCGCCTTCGTCTAATGCGCGAGCGGCCCCGAAGAAACGTTTCGGAGGGTATAGAGCGCCCGCGGCGACACCGTCTACTAGAACTTTGCCGTTACCGGGTGCGGCCATGTTGTAAGCCCTAGCCAAACGGCTCAAGCCGTCGACAAGGATGACCACGTCAAGGCCTACTTCAACCATTCGTTTAGCCCGTTCTAGGGTCAGTTCTGCTACCTGAATGTGTTCTTCAGCAGGTCTGTCGAAGGTTGATGCCAGCACCTCTCCTTCAACCGCGTCCGCGATCTCAGTAACTTCTTCGGGCCGTTCATCTATCAGCAAGACGATCAAATGGAGATCTGGATGGTTCGCTTCCAATGCAACGGCTACCTCTCGAATGGTGGAAGTCTTCCCACATTCGGGAGGTGAAACGACTAGACCTCGCTGACCCTTCCCGATAGGTGCCACAAGGTCAATGACCCTGGCCGTGCGATTTTCTGTTCCGGCCAGCTCCAGGTTCAACGGGTCTTTGGGGTGCACAGCTTTCAAGTCTTCAAAGAGCGGTCGTTCCCGTGTCTCTCCTGGTTCTGATCCATTAATTTCATCGATCTGCACGAGCGCAGGGTTCTTTTCGTTTCGCGCCGCAGGGCGACTAGCGCCTTTAACGATGTCTCCCTTGCGTAATCCATGGGTTCGAACTTGTTTTGCAGCCACGTAGACATCGTCGTTAGAAGGCAACGGTCCTGTAGTCCGAAGAAACCCGTAGCCTTCGTCTCGAAGGTCGAGGATCCCTTCACATTCAACCGGTTCCCCTTGCCAGTTGTCGTCTTTGTCTCGATCACGTCCACGACGACGACGACGACGATTACCTGGTTCGCCGATCCCTGGATCGTCTGCATCGCGATCGTGCCTAGCACTTTCTTCTTCAGTTTTTTGACCTGCGGTGGTCGACTCTGTGTCGTCGGAAGTGTCAGACGACTCGGTTGTAGCTAGATCAGAGTCACTCGCTTCAGCAGTTCGCCGGACTCGGCGGACAGTCCCCTCATCGTCTGTGCCTTCTTGAACGGCCGAGGGGCCCTTCAAAATGTCATCGATGATTGTTGCTTTGCGCGCTCGAGGGGCGATTTCGATACCCAGGGCTTCGGCCATGGTTACTAAATCGTCCCTGGACTTCGCCTCAAGAAGCGCTCGGTCTGGCTGATCTGACATTTCATCCTCTTCGTCTCGGAGCAGCTTCAGTGCACCGGGATGTGGTTTCGGACCGCTCATCGGGATCAAGTCGGCAGTCGCCGACCAGCTACGGTTGCTTTATTCACAAGAGACGTAAGCAACGGAACGGTTCGGTCAGGTTACTCAGCGAGCAGGGTCACTCACAACGTTGAGGCCATTCTCACTGGCTAGACGCTGTCGCAACGAAGTCCATAACCGCCGAAACTTCGTTGGGCAGGTTGACGTATCGTTCGCTGCGGCTCTTTAGTGCAACAATTTCGTCGGGCTGAGGTGGCGCCATACCGGTTGCTGCTTCCACGACAGTGTTGAATTTGGCCGGATGGGCGGTTGCCATCACTGCTACGGGGCCGTTCAGCGATTTCATTCGCCGGATCACGTTGACTCCAACAGCGGTGTGAGGGTCTAAGAATTCTTTTTGGGTCTCGTAGAGGTCAGAGATTTCTTGTTCTACTTCTCGTTCGGAAGCTTGACCCGCATCAAACCACTCGCGCAGATGTTTCATCACCGATTCCGGCAATTTCATTGAGCCGGTGGAACGAAAGTCAGCCATTGCGGCGGCCACCCACAAGCCATCTTTACCGCTTAGTTCGAAAAGCAAGCGTTCAAAATTACTGGATACTTGGATATCCATAGCGGGACTAGTTGAGGGCTCAACGTCTTGAATCTCCATCACCCCTGATACGTGAGTTCGGGTAAGGATGTCGTTGTGATTGCTTGCGATTATTAGTCTGTCGATTGGTAAGCCCATGCGGGAAGCGATGTAGCCCGCCTGTATGTTGCCGAAGTTACCCGTAGGAACGCAGAAGGAAATCTGTTCGTTCGGACCTGCTATTCGGGTCGCAGTGGTGAAGTAGTAGACCGTTTGAGCCGCGACGCGCGCCCAATTGATGCTGTTAACTGCAGCTAACTTGTGGCGCTCTCGAAATTGAAGATCTGAGAACATCGCTTTTACTAGGTCCTGGCAGTCGTCAAATGTGCCATCAACGGCGACGTTGTGGATATTGGGGCTTGTGATCGTTGTCATTTGTCGCCGTTGCACATCTGAGACTCGTCCACGGGGATGGAGCATTATTAACTCAATTCCATCCCGGTCTTTGCAGGCTTCGATTGCTGCACTGCCCGTATCTCCGGATGTAGCTCCAACAATCGTTACGCCTGTATCGCGGCGGCTGAGTTCATACTCAAATAGACGCCCTAATAGTTGAAGAGCGACATCTTTGAACGAGAAGGTAGGCCCCCAGTAGAGCTCTGCTAGGTAACGATCTTCCCCAATCTCGGCAGGTAGCTGTTTCACCGGTACGACGTCTGGGTGACGAAATGTCGAGTATGACTGCTCGATCATGGTTCCCAGTTCGTTGCTATTAATTGAGGGCGAAACAAACGGCGTGAGCACCTTTGTTGCGACTTCGGCGTAGGACATTTCAGAGAATGACCTGAGATCTGAGGGCTTCAGGGTTGGGAACTCGGTGGGAACGTATAGTCCGCCATCAACCGCCAAACCAGCAAGTAGAACATCGCTGAATTCGAGAACCGGGGCTTCACCACGCGTGCTCTGATATTTCACCGTCCTACAAGCTCCTGGGTGGTCAGTCGGCTATAACTCGAATGAGGGCACCTATATCGCGCACTTCTTTCAAGTTTCTCAATTCACGTAACGTTGATTGCACGTCAGCTTCAAGGGCTTCATGGGTAATGAAGACAAGATGAGCCGTTTCCCCATGGCCTTGTTGTTCCATGGAGCGGATTGATACACCGTGTTCACCAAAGACGCTGGCTACTACCGCCAACACGCCAGGTCGATCTTCGACGTCGAGTTGCATATAGAACGCGCTGCTGGTTTCATCGATCGGTCGAATAGGAAACTCAGACAGCAGTCCGATATCACTCGATACTCCCTGTTGTAGATTTCTGGCAGCCGAAATGACGTCGCCAAGCATTGCTGAAGCGGTGGGCCCACCCCCTGCTCCACGACCATAAAGCATGAGATCGTCGACCTCGGAGCCCTCTAAGAACACCGCGTTGAAGCTTTCTCGGACTGCTGCGAGTGGGTGATTGCGAGAGACCATCGTTGGATGAACTCTCACGGCTACTTGATTGCCATCTGATTCCGCGACTGCCAATAACTTGATCACATGGCCCATATGTGCGGCAGCGGCTATGTCGTCTTTGGAGATCTGGCTTATGCCTTCCTGGTAGACATCGCCCGCAACGACTTTTGCACCGAAGGCGATGGTTGCCAAAATCGCTGCCTTTGCGGCGGCATCGCTGCCTTCCACGTCTGCCGTTGGGTCTGCTTCAGCAAACCCGAGACTCTGGGCTTCAGCTAGAACGTCGGCGTAATCAGCTCCTTCTTCAGTCATCTTCGTAAGAATGAAATTGGTCGTACCGTTGACGATTCCCATGACTCTGTTTATTCGTTCTCCAGCAAGTGACTCGCGGAGAACTCGTATCAAGGGCACCCCACCAGCCACCGCTGCCTCAAAGAAGAGGTCGACTCCGCCTGTTGCTGCAGCTTCAAAGAGTTCCTGGCCGACGTTGGCAACTAATTCTTTGTTGGCGGTGATGACGGGTTTGCCTGATTTCAATGAGTCGATCACTAATTGTCGAGCTGGCTCGATTCCACCAATGGTCTCGACAACAACGTCAACATTTGGGGAGTTGACAAGCATTTGGCTGTCTCGAGTAAATAGTTCTCCAGGAAGTTCTACACCGCGATCAGCCGAAAGGTTTCGGACCGCAATACTTACTATCTCGAGTCGGACTCCGGTGCGCGCTGCTATGCGGTCTGCGTCTGCGGAGATAATTCTGGCTAACGCTCCGCCGACAGTGCCACAGCCTAAGAGCCCTATGCGAATGGTTGAATCTGATTCCGACTTCATAGCTCCAACGGTATCGGCCAAAGCACCTGTTCTCCGTGTCGATTTATCACTCAACGGCCTGAAACAAACCGCAACCGTTTAATTAATCAACATCAAGGGTCAAAAGATCTTCGACTGACTCTCCGCGAATGACGAGCCTCGCTTTGCCTTGGGAGACGAATAGAACTGGTGGTCGCGGCATCCTGTTATAGGTACTTGCCATTGAGTATCCGTAGGCACCAGTGACCGGAGTGGCTACGAGGTCTCCGATACCAAGGTTCTCGGGCAGTGAGGCTTCGCGAACAATCACATCGCTCGATTCACAATGCTTGCCGACAATTCGAGTTATCGAGTTCCTATCCTCAGTCACTCTGTTCGGTGCGAAAGCGGTATATCCGCTGCCGTAAAGCATTGGGCGGGGGTTATCTCCGAAGCCTCCGTCGACAGCCATATAGGTTCTTATTCCCGGTAGTTCCTTAATTGTTCCTACTGAGTAGACCGTAACCGCCGCTTGGGCTGCAATGGACCTGCCAGGTTCAGCAGAAACTCGTGCTTGAACCCCCAGGCCGTCGCACGCTTGCCGAAGCATCTCTCCCCATTCAGTTATCGACGGGGCTGACTCTGATTCCAGATACGCGACACCGAGGCCTCCTCCGACAGATAGTTCACGTAAACCAAGTGGTTCAGAAAACGCCACAACTACTTCTAGAGCCCGCGCGAAACTATCGACCCTAAATACCTGACTGCCAATGTGCTGGTGGATACCGACCAGGTCGACGCCCGAGTTAGAAACACACTGCTCGACGGCCTCCGCAGCGGCACCGGAATCGATCCCAAATCCAAACTTGGAGTCGTTTTGGCCGGTGGAAACGTACTCGTGCGTGTGGGCTTCGACACCTGGAGTGACCCGAAGCAATACCGAAGACACTAAGCCGTCCTTTCGGTAGAGCTGTTGGAGGCGATGAAGCTCGTCGAATGAGTCCACTACTACTCGCCCAACGCCATAAGAACGGGCGAGAGAAAGTTCATCTAGGGATTTGTTATTCCCGTGTAAAACGATGCTTTCCCCAGGGACTTTTGCGGCAATGGCAGTCCGAAGCTCTCCTTCGCTGGCTACGTCAAGGTGAAGGCCTTCCTCAGTAACCAGTCGGGCCATAGCCACACACAGGAAGGCTTTGCCTGCGTATGCGGTTCCTTCACCTAGTGCGGTCAGGGCTTCTCGGCATCTGGAACGGAGATGGTCCTCGTCGTAGATGAACAGTGGCGTTCCATACTCGGTTGCTAATTCATCAACCGATATCCCTCCAATTAGTAATTCTCCTTTAGGGCCGATTTCTGCTGAATCAGGCAGAAGCGACAAGGGAATTGGGCCGTTGGGTAATTCTGATTGGTTCATTTGGCCCTTCTCACATTTGTTCCGGAGCTGCAAGACCGAGGAGGTCGAGACCGATAGCGAAGCCGACGCGGGCTGATTCAACCAACCAAAGTCTGGCTTGTTGGAGGCTGCTTTCTACATCAGATCTCAGAACTGGGCAATCGTGGTAGAACCCATGAAACGCTGCCGCTAACTCGCGAAGCCATGTCGCGACGCGATGAGGTGCTCGATCGCGTGCCGCTATTTCAAGAATCTCGGGTAGCTCCGATAAGCAACGAAGAAGCTCCAATTCTCGTTCCTGTGTCAAGAGCCCAACGTCTACAGAGGCCAACGGTGCACGTTCTATGCCCCGATTTGTTGCTTCGCGACCGACTGCCGCTATGCGCGCGTGCGCGTACTGAACGTAATAAACCGGGTTTTCGTTCGCTTGTTTTGAGAGGACATCAATGTCAATGGTTTGCCGCGAATCAATGGATTGGAGCAAGTAAGCAAACCGAGCTACGTCGGGGCCGACCGCTTCGATTAATTCACTGACTTCTACCATCGTTCCGGTGCGTTTCGAGAGCTTTATCTCTTGGCCCTCTTTGACCAAAGTCACATTCTGACCGATGATCGCTTCATATGACTCTTGGGGGTGTCCCAACATTTGCATGGCAGCCGACATTCGAGGCACATAACCATGGTGGTCTGCTCCGAGGACGTCAATAACAAGATCTCCGCGTCCGAATTTCTCATGATGGTAGGAGATATCGGGCACGAAATAGGTGGGTTCACCATCACTCTTAACTAAGACCCGGTCCTTTTCGTCGCCAAACGCGGAGGTGCGCAGCCATGTCGCCCCATCTCTTTCGTCGATCCATCCCGCAGCTCTCAGCTCCGCCATGGTCGCCTCCATAGCTCCTGATTCGACTAGGGCGTTTTCACTTGCCCAATGGTCAAACTGGACGTTCATTGAAGCCAGGGACTGTTCGACATCGGCTAGGGCTCTTTCTCGACCCCACTCGACTGGGTCCACGTTGGCCGGCATCTCCGAAGCCCATTCTGCTACGTATTCGCCGGCATAACCATCCTCTGGAAGAGTTGTGCCATCTCGGCGTGCGATCAAAGAAGCTCCAAAAAGCTCAGTCTGAAGTCCGCGATCATTCACGTAGTACTCAGTGAAGGTTTGATAACCGCAACGACGAAAGATGCGGGCGAGACTGTCCCCGTAGGCTCCCCAGCGGCCTCCTCCAGCGTGAAGAGGGCCTGTTGGGTTCGCGGACACAAACTCAAGATTGATTGATTGGCCACTTCCTATTTCTAAGCGTGCGTAGCTTTCTTCACCTTCAGTCAGAACTTCAATAAGAACATCGTGTAACCATCGCGGAGAAAGGTAGAAGTTGATGAACCCAGGGCCGGCAACTTCCATTCTCTCGATTAGATCAACTGACGCTGATTCAACAGCTTTGACCAACTCTTCTGCTAATTCTCTTGGATTTCGCCCGACTTTCTTAGCTGTTACCAAGGCAACATTCGACGACCAATCACCGTGTTCGCGCAGCGCCGGACGTTCCATCTGAATTTCGCTCACAGCAATTTCGACTTCCGACTCCCTTAAAGAGGCCGCTAAGGCCGCTGCCAAGACTTCGGTGATCACTAGCTTGCTCCCTATGGGTCAGCGTGGGCATCCCGCCGCTACGACAGCAACAGAACAAACCTGACTGTACCGCCGTCACCCTCCTGACTCGAAGCGACTTATGATTGCTCCTCAAATATGCGGTGACGTGGAGGGTTCTTCTGAAAGCGGTACATTCGCTAACCCGCCCTCGTAGCTCAGGGGATAGAGCAGTGGCCTCCGGAGCCATGAGCGCAGGTTCGAATCCTGCCGAGGGCGCTAAGAATATTCCTCGGAGTGCTTCGGTTCCGGTTCAGTTACATCATCGCTGAGTAGATTGACATCATGCTGAGGACCCTCGCTGCACCTGCCACAGTTTCACCTTGGGGAGTTGTCGCCGCAGCCGGTTTGGTGTCCATTACGCTCATCGCCTCTTGGCGTCTGGATCTCGGTCTTATTCCATCTATTTCGATCAGCTCCATACGGTCAGTAACCCAGTTGCTTATTGCTGGGATCTTGCTCGTTCCTGCGTTGCGGTCGGATGCTCCTCTCGGATGGAGTTGGCTTTGGTGTGGGGTCATGGTGGTCTTCGCTACAGGCCTAGTCCGCCGCAGGACAGCGAGTTTGGGAACCAACCGACCTTCCGTCATTCTGTCCGCGTTAGCGGTCAGTGTTCCTGTAGCTGCGGGTTTAACCGTCGTATTTTGTTTCGGAGTACTTCCACTTCAACCGTCAACCTTGGTGCCTATGGCCGGAATTATTCTGGGCAACACCTTGCCAGCGACCTCTGTCGGAGCAACGAGGTTCGTGGAGTTAGTTCGTGATGAGCGCGGCCAGATTGAGGCAATGCTCGCATTGGGTTTCGGCGCACACGTTTCGATTCGGCCTCAAGTTACCAAAGCAGTGCGGACTGCTTTGACACCGCCAATTGAGCGAATGCGCATGATCGGTCTGGTCTTACTACCGGGGACCATGACCGGAATGCTTCTAGCCGGAGTTGAGCCACTGCAGGCAGTCATGACTCAAATGGTCGTCTCATTTTTGATCCTTGGCGGAGTGACATTAACAGTCACGACTGTCGTTCTAGGTTGCTCATTTTCCGCCGTCGGTCAGGGTCGTATCTCTTGGTCCGCCCCTAGCAACCCGACTTAGGCTTTCCAGCCCGTGACTTCGGTGCGTTCGATGATAATCGCGGGACCCTTTGGCCGTTTTTCTGCGTATTGCGAGTAGCGCTGGCTTAACAGGTCCAAAGCAAGTTCATATTCATTGCCGCTCTGGTGCACCTTGGCTCGGCCCCGCACACGAACCCACCAGAGTTGTTTCCAGTCCTGATCGTCGTAATGGTCGACGAGAAGTGTGACTTCAGGAAATTGTCGAATGTTGTCAAGGCGCTTCAACTCAGTTGTTGATTTCTTCTTGTGGTCGATTGCTGTGACCACAACATGATCGTCGAACGCGAAAGTAATCGGCACAAGGTCAACTCGCCCATCGGTGCGGATAGTGGCAAGCGTCGCTACGCGGGCATCACCAATCAACTCTAATAATTCGGATTCGTTCATTAGTCCTCGGGTTGCAGACCTAGTCGATGTACTACAAAGGGGCAGCGCGAGGAGTCACACTAGTCCGCGTCTCCGTTCCACCCCAAAAGCCCAGCTTCGATGAATCTTTATGGGTTTATCGGCATCAATCAGCGTATTCTCTTAGGTATGGCTCTGGCAGAAACCAGCACTGAAACTCCGAAACCTGAACGGTGGACATTCCAATGGAAAGAGCTCCACGAAGAAGTGATTACCTCGGGCCTTTGCACCGGATGTGCGGGTTGCGTCATTAGCTGTCCACATGACGTAATTGGTTACGACCATGTCCAGGGCGGCTTCAAGCCATTCCACATCGAAGAAGAACTCGGTGAGGACAACTGCGGTCACGGCGAAAAGGGCTGCACCAGTTGCACACGAGCCTGCCCCCGTTTTCGGACCTGGGAAGACGAAGCCGACCAGTTTCTATTCGATAAAACGCGAACCCCTGAAGAACCTTCGGGCATCTACAAAGACATCATCTTGACTCGAGCATCTGATGATTTCATTCACGAAGTTGGCCAAGACGGAGGACTCGTTTCCGCAATTCTTATTTGGGCACTAGAGAACGGATACATAGATGCCGCTCTGACTTCATATGTAGGTGACGGTGAAGGTTCGCAGTGGACAGCTTCTCCTGGCGTCGCCTTCAACCGAGACGACGTTGTTCG
>Ga0114933_10000717_pt1 | contig 39205 bp, 26 predicted proteins | sample 4SBtaG_FD_89691 | JGI IMG/M metagenome (GOLD analysis project Ga0114933, IMG submission 89691) | Deep subsurface microbial communities from Kolumbo volcano to uncover new lineages of life (NeLLi) - 4SBTROV12_W25 metaG | ecosystem: Environmental > Aquatic > Marine > Volcanic | place: Kolumbo... | reverse complement strand
CCCCGACTTGTGGGGCAGGGACCACCCGAAACCCGGGGGGAACGGCGCGTTCACCCCGACTTGTGGGGCAGGGACCACCCGAAACCCGGGGGGAACGGCGCGTTCACCCCGACTTGTGGGGCACCGTCCCGGCTCTCGAGACGGACTCGCGCCTACGCCCTCCGAATCCTCGCCAACACCGCTCGCCCCGTCGCGCTGAGCCCCTCCGGGTCGGCGGCCGCCTCGATCGCGCGCGCCTGCACCGTCTCCGCGTACACCTGCCGACGCCCGTCCGCGTCCAGATCGTGCCACGCCGGATGCCCGCGCAGCCCGTCCGACCCCCGGGGCCGCCAGGCCATCACGGCCTGCTCGATCAACCGCTCCTGATCGGTCATCTCGGGACCTCCGGGAGCTTCGCGCCCCCCGCTTCGAGGCACTTCGCGACGGCCAGCCGCGCGCGCCGGACGTTCACCAGGAACGTGTTGAGCGTCATCCCCACCTCGTCGCAGAGCACGACGTCGGGCCGCGCCCCGCTCGCCGTGAGCCGCGCCGTGATCGCCGCCCTCGGCTTGCCCGGCAGCTTCTCGAGGCACGCGTGGATCAGGCGACGCAGCAGCGGATCCGGGGGCGCCGGGTCCACCCACTCGCGGCGCTCGATGGCCTCGATCTCCGTCGGACGAGTCCGCGCCCGCCGCAGGTGATCGATCGCCAAGTTGCGCGCCGACCGGATCGCGAGCCGCAGCAAGCTGTCCCCCTTGCCGTCCGTCTTCACCCGCGGCGCCACCTGCCACATGCGCAGCAGCGTCTCCTGCACCACCGCCTCGGTGTCCACCTGCGCCGCGAAGCTCGACAGCGACGCCCGCACCCGCGGCTCGGCGCCGACGACCCAGCGCGCGAACGCGTCCGGATCGCCGGCGGCGATGGCCTCGAGGTGGAGGTCGAGGTCAGCCACGCGCGTCCACCACCGGGTACTCGATCCCGCCGACGCGCAGGAGCTCGATCTCGCCGAGCTCTTCGGGCGCCTCGAGGACCACGCGCACGGTGCCCCCCGCCGTCGTCGCTCGGGTCGAGCCCTCCGCCCTCACGTCCACCTCGACCGTCGCGCCGTCCGCGAGCACCAGCCCCGCGGTGATGGGCCGGGTCCAAGCCCCGCGCACGTCGATCTCGAAGACCAGCACGTCGCCCGCGAGCACCAGACGCGCCTGCACCGTGACGCGCTCGAACAGGTCCGCGATGCGCCGGAAGAGGCCCGGGCCCGCCCCGCGGCTCTTCTTCGCCGACGGCATCAGCTGGGAACGTCGCCGCCGCGCGGGAGCCTTCTTCGCCCGCTCCTCCTTCGCTCGCGGCTCCATCTCGGGGGGCGCCGACGCCAGGAGGTCGAACTCCTCGAGATCGTCCGCGGCTCCCTCCCAGGCCGCAGAGGGCGCGGGGGCCGCCATGGGGGTCGGGGGCGCCTGGGCGTGCAGCGCCGCCGCCCCGCCCACGCGTCCGTAGCTCACAGGCGCCGCCGAGCGGAGCCCGAGGCCTTCGGCGCTCATTCCGTACGGCAGCGCCTGGGCGATCCGCTCCTTCCGGGTCGGCTCGCTCGGATCCACCGTCTTCGAGCCCACCGCCACCCACGACGTCAGCCGCGTCGCGATCTGGAACGCCAGGCCGCAGGCCTCGATGTCCACGTCCACGCTCGCCCCCGTCGCCGCGCGCATCTCCAGGTCGGCCACCCGCGAGCGGCCGAAGCGAGTCACGACCGCGCGGCTGCCCTCGCCGACGTCCGTCGCGGGCACCGCGAGCACCTGCTCCCAGGCGCCGTCCACGCCCCGCCCCGAGACCGTCAGCTCGCCGCCCGAGGCCGGCACCTTCACGGACAGCCGCGTCGGCCGCCCCGCCATGAGGTCCGGGCACCGCAGCCGCGCCGTCTCGACACCCGCACCGACGACCTCGACGTCCACGACCTGCGGGGCGTCCGTGGCCGCCACCAGCGCCGCGGCCGCCGCTTCGGGGGACTCGTCCAGCCCCACGATCTTCTCGACCCCGCCCCCGGCACGCGCGACCGACGTCAGCAGCGTGCGGTTCGTGGAGCTGCCGATGCCCAGCGTGTGCACGCGGCTCCCCGCGGGCAGCCGCTCCACGACCTCCCGCACGATCTCCTGTTCGAAGCCGATGAGCCCGTCCGTCACGAGCACGACCTGCCGACGGCTCTCCTCCCGCACGCCCTTCAGCGCCTCGAGGATGCCGTCCTTCATGAACGTCCCGCCGCTCGCGCTCAGCCCGCGGATCCACTTCGAGGCCTTCGCCTTGTCCGCCTCGGTGGTCTTCACGGGCTTGCGGTTCCAGCGACGCGTGCGGCTCGAGAACTCGACCATCTCGAGCGTGTCCTGCGGCCCGAGCGTGTCCACCAGGGCGAGCACGACCTGCTTGGCCTGATCGAGCGGGCGTCCGCCCATCGACCCCGACGTGTCCAGCAGCAGGATCAGGTCGCGGGAGGCCGACGGGCCGGCCTGCGCGGGAGGCACCAGGGTGAGCAGCCCGTAGGCGTCGTCACCGAGCCCGCCGCTCCCTCGGGCGACGTCCAGCGACGCCCCCGGCGCGGCCGCGGCCACCGGCCACCGCACCACGATGTCGCGGTCCAACGCCGTCCCCTGCCGACCGAGGGAGACGCGAGCCCCCTCCACGAGCAAAGGATGGGAAGGACTCGTGATGTCTCCCGTGAGCACGTCGCGGACGGTCAAAGCCGGCGTCATGCGCGGGGTCGTCGGGCGGTCGAGGACGTCGACCGTGATCTTCTCGCCGTCGGTCACGCGGCCGGGCTCGCCGAGGAAGCGGGGCGCGACGACCGTCGGGAACCTCCACTCCCAGCCCCCGGCCGCCCACGCGAGCGTCTGGTCGAGGACCAGCTCGCAGACGACTTCGGCGCCGGCGGGGATGTTCCCGACCTCTTGGCTGAAGAGGCTGCTGCGGTCCTGCTCCAGGAGCGCCGCGGTGCGACCTTCGACGAGCGCCGTCTCGAAGCGCTCGCGGGCCTGCTTGCGGCCCTGCACCTCGCCGACGACGCGCTCTCCGTCGAGCTCGAAGGCGTATCCGGACACGGCGGCGTCGGACGGGAGGGGGACCTGGTACGTGACCCGCAAGGGTTCGGCGTGAGGGTTGCGGAAGGACTGGCGGAGGACGACGCGGGCGAGGCCGCCCTTGGCGTCGACGTCGAGCGTTCCGCCCAGGAAGGGGAGCGCGCGGCCGTCGCCGGTGACGAGGCGGGCTCCGTGGGACGGAGCGGCGCAGAGGTGGGGGGCGAGCACTGCAGACATGGTGGACTCCTCGGCGAGGGGTTGTCGCCGCGACCCATCGCGACGTTCACCCGACCAACGCAGCCCGCCCGGATCTTGTGACAGACGATCCGGGAAAAATTTCCCACGGCACCGCCGCCGGCAGGGCCGGCACGCTCCTGGTGGGAAATTTTGGCCGTTTGGCCGTGCGCTCGCCGTGCGCCGGCCGTCCGCCGGCCGTGCGCTCGCCGTGCGCCGGCCGTGCGTCGGCCGTGCGCTCGCCGTGTGCCTCAGCCCCCGTTCACCTCGATCACGTGGTCGAGGTACCCGAAGATCGACTTCCACACGCGCGTCTGGTTCTTGATGCCCTTGAGCCCGTGCCCCTGCCCCTCGAACTCGACGTAGGTGCAGTCCTTCCCCGCCTCATCGCAGGCCGCCTTGAACTGCCGCGACTCTTCCACGGGCACGCGCAGGTCGTTCTCGCCGTGCAGCAGCAGGATGGGCGAGCGCAGCAGGTCGACGTGATGCAGCGGGCTCCGGTCCCGGATCTTGTCGGGCTCCGTCTCCGGGTCGCCGGCCTCGAGCAGGACCCAGTCCGGGATGTTGCACTTCTCCCAGAACGTCTTGATGTCCGAGAAGCCGTACAGGCTCACGCCCCAGCCGAAAGCGAACTCCGAGTCGTGGCCGTTGGTGCCGGGCGGGAACGTCATCGCGCGCATCGTCGCGTAGCCGCCGTGGGAGCCGCCGTACACGCCGATGTTCTCCTCGGCATACCCGCGGATGCGAAGCCACTTGGCCGCCCAGTGCAGGTCCACCATCTCGTCGCCGCCCAGGTCCTTGTCGTTCAGCGCCGCGAACTCCGACCCGAAACCCCAGGACCCGCGGACCGACGGCGACAGCGTCGCGATGCCGGCCTGGCAGAAGATCTCCGCCATCGTGTCCCAGTAGTTGCCCCCGCCGTAGAAGCCGACGATGCCCGCGAGCTTCTCGGCGTCGCTCCCCGGCGCCTCCCGCGGGGTCGCGAAGTAGGCGTGCAGCCGGCGCTTCTCGCCGGTGTTCGGGTCCGTGTCGAAGGTGGGGACCTCCACCCGCTCCACCTCGCAGTGGTCCAGCTTCGCCTGCAGATCGTCCGGAATCCCGACCCAGTCCGTCTTCACGAGGGTGCCGTCGTCGTTGAGCGAGACGCGGAAGGTCTGCATCTTCGAGTACCGCGACGTCTCGTAGAACCAGACGTCCGTGTCGGACTCGCCGAGGTGATAGAGGTTCGACTCGACGACCGTCGAGTCCACCGGCGCGCCGGTGTCGTCCAGCACGACGATCTCGGTCTCGAACGGCTTCCGCAGCGTCACGACGACCCAGGTCATGCCCCCCGCCCGGAGCACCGACGCGGTCTGCATGTCGCCGCCCCCGGCGTAGGTCGTGAACGGCTCCACGACGCCCGCCTCATCCGTCCCCCGGTACAGGTTGCTGTGGCCGGACTCGTCGCTGACCATCAGCCAGCTGTCGTCCGAGAGCCGGTCCGCCATCACCGCGGCCCAGCTGCGCCTCGTCTGCTCCGTCACGACCTCCGGGACCGCGCCGCGCGAGATCGTGTCGACGCGCACGACGTTGCTGCGCGCCCGGTCGTTCTCGGCGTTGGCGGACAGGTAGACCCAGCGCCCATCGGGCGAGAAGGCGAGGTTGCTCCAGGAGAAGCTCATGGACGGGTCGTCGCAGACCACTTCGGTGGCCGGCCCGCCCGCCGGCGCCATCCACTGCAGGCACGACGTGTACGTCTCCTTCCCTTCGATGGGGAAGCGCGCGATGTAGTAGAGGCGGTCCTGGACGGGCTCGAGGCCGTAGCCGTAGATGTAGGGCACGTCGGTCAGCTTGGTGAGGGCGCCGTCGTCCAGGGACAGCTTGTAGAGGTCGTAGTCCTCGCGGTTGTTCTCGTCCGTCTTGACGACGATCGCGTGCTCGTTCGGGACCTCCACGTAGTGCCCGAAGTTGGAGCGCCCGTTCCAGTCGATGTCGTGGACCTTCGTCCCCGCCGCGAGGTCGGTCGCGCCGTCCAGCGGCAGCTGCATCAGCGTGCGCTGCTCGCCCTCGTGCATGTACAGGAGGACGTTCTTCTCGGGGATGGGGCGCAGGCCTCGATACGGGAAGCCCGCGACGTGCGGCTCGACGTCGATCGTCCGTCCTCGGAAGACGACCTCGGTCTCCTTCAGAGGCTCCGGCGCGGGGGTCGCCTCGGGCGTGGCCTCGGCGGCGGGCGTGGTCTTCGCGCCGTCCTTGGGGCAGGCGACGAGCAATGGGACGAGGGCGAAGAACCAGCGCGACATGAGACCTCCGGAACGAGGCGGGGAGTGTAGAAAACGTGTCTTTCAAGACCAGGAACTTGTTAGTGAAAACAAAGTGTGGACTTCGGCCTACGAATGCCCCAGATCAGGGGCGTCCCCGACCCGTGAATCCATCACGGAATCGGATCGACAGACGGCATCCGCCATGTTCAGCACCCGCCTCCGGGCCCCCCTCGTTCCGCTCCTCCTCGTCCCCCTCCTCGCCGGTTGCTGGCTCGACGCTTCGACCACCCGGCACGACGGCACCATCCACGCCACCGCCGAGCTCGCCACCGTCGATCCCGCGGTCGGAACCGGCATCGTGCGACTCCTCAACGACTGGTCCACGGACGTCCCCTACCTGCACGACACGGTGGGCCTCGACGGCCGCGTCGCCGCCGCGCTGGTGGCCGACCGCCAGGGCCCCGACGCGCTCGACGGCACGGCCGACGACCTCCCCTTCGAGGTCCTCCAGGACGTGTTCGACGTGGACGGCGTGACCGACCTCGCCGTCCGCATGCTCGGAGACGCCGCGATGGACGAAGACCTCGTCCCGGTGCGGTCGATCGAAGGGGTCCGCTTCAGCGCCAAGGAGCTGACGGACACGCTCGACCTCGTGAACCACGGACACGAGGCCGACCTCGCCGACCTGTTGGACCGACGCGCCCTCGACTCCATCCTCGCCGCGCGCCCGTTCGAGGGGATGACGGACGTGGCCGCGGAGCCCTACGTGGGCCCCGCCGCGCTCCGAGATCTGCGTGACGGCGCGGCCGAAGCCGCCGAGGAGGAGGCTGCCTGACCAGGACGGAGGAGCCGCTGCGGGCTTCGGTCCGCGCGGATGGGTGACGACAGAGAGCTGCTGCTGCTGAGAGCCCCTGCTGCTACGGTGCCCCGCTGATGCGTGTGCTGCTGCTGATGCTCCTGCTCTCTCTCGTCGCCTCCCCCGCCTTCGCGGGAGACCCCGAGTTCGTGTGGGAGGACGACGGGACCCTGCGCGCCACCGTCCTGTTCGAGGCTCCCCTCGCCGACGCCAAGAAGCTGCTGGCCGATCCGATCAAGTCGATCGGCCTCAGCCCGGACGTGAAGAAGGTCACCGCCACGGCCAAGGGCGACTGCCATCAGGTGGTCGTGACCACCACCGGCATCACCGACCCGTTCCAGTACACCGCGCTGCGGTGCCCCACCGCGACCGGGATCAAGGACGAGCTCGTGGCGAGCGAGGACTACGAGATCCAGAACTCCGAGTGGGTCCTGAAGGCCGTCGACGGCGGCACCCGCGGCGTCCTCCGGACGCGCACCAAGCTCACCGCCTGGGTCCCCGAGCGGTTCGTGAAGTCCGGCGTCAAGAAGGGCATCGGCAAGACGATCGCCGCCATGCAGAAGGTCCTGGCGGGAGGCTGATGGCCCCGTACGACCACGGCGGTCCCGGCTCCCCGAAGCGGCGGAAGGCACCGGTCGAGATCGACCATCCGGCGGTGGGGGCCGCTCACATCTTCATCCCGGGCGGCGCCGACTCGATCGTCGCCGCGTCGCTCCTCGTGCGGCGCATGCCCTGGCCCACGTGGGTCATGTTGGCGCGCGAACACCGCCTGCCCGTCGTCCTGGAGCGTCCCCTCGTGGACGCCGCGAAGGAGATCTGGTGCCTCGGCTACGCGGGCACGGGCCACCCCCTGCTCCCGTCGGCCATCGAGAGCCACACGACGCTGCGCCCCTTCCACTGGCTCTCCACCACGTCGGGGCGCCTGGTCGTGGCCGCCGGAAACATGCCGGGGGTCCGCTTCGAGGGCATGCCCGGAGGCTCGCTGGTGCCCCTCGCGCTGCGGGTCCTCGGCGACGGTCGCCAACCCGGCGACAGCGAGTTCGAGCGCCTCGGCCTCCTCCTCGGTCGCTTCTCGGGGGCCGTCCCGAACCGCCGCGAGCTGCACCTGCTCAACCTCCTCCACGCCGCCTCGGTGAAGGTGCGCAACCAGGAGCGACGGGGCCCCGGCCTGGTGCGGGAGCTGGCGGACACCGAGCCCGGCGAGTGGGCCCGGCTCGGCTCCTTGCGGGACGTGGCTCGGGAGGGCGAGTGGCTCATCAAGCGGAGCCGACAGGTCCTCCAGCGGCTGCCCCCCAAGCACGGGTCCCGGACGGGGCCCGCGGTGTGGGTCGTGGGTCGCGGCGACGTGGCCCGGGGCGCGCACGGGAAGGCGGTCGCCGCCCGCGTACACGCCCGAGGCAGCGCGGCCGGGCTGGTGGAGCGCACCCACACGGGCTTCACCAAGGCCTGGGTCGTGCTCCCGGCAGGCGACGAGGACCGCTGGGACCTCGTGTCCCACACGTTCGCCAGCTTCAGCGACGACTTCTCCTACACCGGCCTGCGCGGCGCCGGGGCCATCGACGCCGAGGACGTGGACGCCTTCGCGCGTGCCCTCTTCGACGTCCTCGACCGGTAGACCCCCGGGGCGTTGACAGATTGTCACCCCCCGACTCGGCCGGCTCCGGCCGATGACAAATTGTCGGGGTCTCGACGATCGACGGGGCCCTCGCGGCGAGCCCACGACGGGCCGAGACCCTCGGAAACGCACACTGCGTCGCAGGTCGAGGCGGGCGGACCGCCGCCGGCAGGGTTCTTGCTCCCGGTCTGCAGGATGACCCGCCTCCTCTCCGCTCTGCTCGCCGTCTGCGTCGCGGCCCCCGCCTGGGCCGCCACCCCCGAACGCCTGGGCGCCGAGCTCGACGTGGGGGACGACCCCGTCGCCACCACCGTGCTCCCCGGGGACCGCGTGGTCGCCGCCCTCGTGGGCGAGACCCGGTCGATCGCCTGGCGAGACGCCGCCGACTACACCGAGGAGCCCGCGCTCCTGTCGTCCACGATCGCCCCCCGCGCCCTCGCCGCGGCGGGTTCGGACACGGAGCCCGTGCTCGTGGTCGCGGGCAGCTCCCTGGAGCTGCTGGCCTTCGACACCACGAGCGTGCCCGCGGTCTCATCCTCCAAGGCCGTGCTCGCCCTGGACGGGGACGAAGAGGGCTCGCTGGCGGCCGCGGTCTGGAGCTCGGACCACGACACGGTCTACGCCGTGGACGACGTGGTGCCGCGGCTGCACTCCTTCGACATCGCGGACGAGTCCGCGGGCACGGTCGTCGACCTCGACTTCACCCCCACCGGGCTCTCCCTCCTCGACTCCGAGCGGCTCGTCGTGATCGGCGAGGACGACGACGGCCCTCGCATGGCGAGCATCGCGCTCGACGGCACGGGGGGCCCCGGCGAGGTCACCGACGTCGATCTCACCGGCCTCGTGGACACCTCCCTCGAGGCCGTCGTGGGGGACGGCGCGGGCGTCGGGTGGCTCATCGCCACCAACGAGGACTACCGCCTGCTCGTGGAGTTCGAGCTGGGCGACACCGGTCGGTCGAACCCGCGGGGGTGCGCGATCGTCGACGGCGTGGCGGGCGGGTTCGTCTTCTCCACCCGGAACTGCGAGCTGCCCGCGAGCGCGTCGAGCCTCGCCTACGCGGCGGGCACGGACGAGGATCTGGAGGACGTCGAGCACGTCTACGTCGGCGGCGGCAGATCCGTGTCGCGCGTGGACGTCGGCGAGTCGAGCACCTACGAGCTGGAGACGCCGGCCATCACGCTCACGGGCACCTCCGGCGACGTGGCCGCCTCCTCGGCCTTCGACGGCTACCTGTACATCGCCGAGCCCGGCACCGGCCTGCTCGCCGTCGTCTCGCCCGGGCCCTGGGTCGAGCTCGACACCCCGGACACCAACCTCGGGGGCAACGCCGACACTCTCACCTTCACGATCACCGCGCGGCTGGAGACGCTGCAGTCGTGCTCCTTCACGACTCACCAGGACGGCGACTTCACGGGCACCGGCACGGTCCTGGAGGACGGCAGCGGAGTCGCGCCCACGGACACGCCCACCGAGGTGTCGATCCCTGCCCTCGATCTCGAGGACGGCTCCGGGCGTCTGTTCGTGCTCTGCGGGGACGACGACGGCGTGTTCGGCCGCGCGTCCTTCCCCTACTACAAGGGGTCCCTGGACGCGCCCGAGATCACCGCCCTGCCGGGCAGCGAGCAGGTCGTGGTGAGCTTCGAGGGCATCGACGACGACGTCGACCACTACCTGATCCACTTCGACACTTGGAACTTCGGGGCCACGGGCACGGCCGCGGGCAGCAACTCGACGAGCACCCTGTCCTCGCCCATCGAGATCGACGCGGGCTCGGGCACGGTCTCCACGGGCGACGACGACGACGCGACCGACGACGACGACTCCGCCGACTCCGAGGCGCGCGACGACAGCGCCTCGTCCTACACCTCGACCATCACCGATCTGGTCAACGATCAGGTCTACTACTTCGCCGTCTCGGCCGTCGATGAGGACGGCAACGAGGGGCCCCGCTCCACGATCGTGGAAGCGCGCCCGGGCATCACCGGGGGGGCCGCGGCCCTCGCGGGTGATACCTACGGATGCACCTGTCAGAATGCCGATGCCGGGGCGACATCCCCCGTCGGGCTCGCGGCGCTCATCGCGCTCCTCGGGCTCGGCCGATTCCGCCGCCGGACGTACCTGAGAAGCTGATGAAGACCTTCCTGATCGCAGTCGCCCTCCTCCTGCCCGCCACCGCCGTGGCGGAGATCGGTGACCCGCCGCCGAAGCCCACGATCGGCGAGCACGAGGAGAGCCCCAAGTTCCTCTCCACGGGCTTCACGTTCGGCGGCTTCTCCATCACGGACGAAGACATCGTCTCCAGCTACACGGACGCCCCGGCCTTCCTGCCGCGCCTCGAGTTCGGGCTGATCCCGTGGAGCCGGTTCGTCCACATCGAGATCCGCGCGACCCTGGCGTTCGGCATCCTCGAGGGCTCCCAGCGGGTGGTGTCCACGGGCGCGGAGTCGGCCGACTCCATCGGCCTGTCGGTCTTCCCGCTGACGCTCGACCTCCTGCTCGGCCTCGACATCATCGACGAGCAGCCGGTCGTCCCCTACGGCGGCGTCGGCATCGCGTGGACGCCCTGGAACGAGAAGGAGCGCGACCCGGACGGCTTCGGGCCCGGCGCCCTCGGCACCGAGGTCATCGGGCGCGGCGATCGCTTCGGCGTCAACGCCTTCTTCGGCGGCGCGTTCCTGCTGGACCGCTTCGAGCCCAAGCGCGCGGGCCGCCTCGACGCCAAGGCGGGGGTGAACGACACGTACTTCGTGATCGAAGGCCGCCGCTCCTGGGTCAAGTCCCAGCTGCAGGACGGCGCGTGGGACACCAGCGGCCTGGACTTCTCAGGCTGGTCGTTCCACCTGGGCGTGAAGCTCCACTACTGAGTCAACGCAGCGCGACGACGATCGAGATCGTGCAGGCCGCCGCGAGGGCGACGGCCGAGCCCAGACGCACCTTCGGACTCTCCACGCGCGCGACGTTCGCCGCCGCGGCCAGGGACCCGAGGCCGATGAGCGGCAGGAAGTAGTGGCTGCTGAAGTGGTCGATGAACATCAGGAACGGGGCGTAGAGGAGCGCCGTCCCGAACGCGACGCGCGCCATCGGACCCCGTAGCGGCAGCGCGAACAGCATCGCGATCCCGCCCACGCGACCCCAGTACTTGAAGAACTCGAGCGGCCGGTCCAGGAGCGGCAGCGCGTCGGGGTTGTTGTTGAAGTGCTCGGGGACCGTCTCGAAGTAGAGGGCGAAGAGCCAGGCTTCGAGCGACTCGGACATCACCGCCGCGATGAGCATCGCCCCGCAGAACACGCTGATGCCGAGCACGAACTTCACGATGGCGTCCGTCACCAAGGCGCGACGCTCCTTGTCCGCGACCATGTAGGTCAGGGCCGCGAGCGCAACCACCACGGCGCCGGGGTATCGGAGCAGCGCCGCCAGCGCGCCCCACAGCAGGAACATGCGCAGGCGTCCGGCGACCAGCAGCGCCACGGCCCCGATGAGGGCGAGCGCGTACATCGTGTCCGGGAAGTTCATGGACGCGTCGGAGGTGATCAGCGCCCCGTGCTGCATCCCGTTCGTGGCCGCCGCGAGGCCGATCGCAGCCGCGACGGCCATGGCCGCTCCGCCCGTCGCCGCCCCCTTCCGCAGCAGCTCCGCCTCCGCGGACTTCATCACCACGGCCACCATCGTCAGGATGATGAAGCAGAAGAGGAACGAGCCCGCGACCAGCTGCGGCGTGAGCATCTGGCGGGCGGGCGCGTAGAGGTAGGTCCACGCGGGCGGCTGGTGCAGGTGCGAGCTCCCGTCCGGCGAGCGGCCCGCGAACACCTGCGTGGACGCGACCTCCGCCGCCCAGCGCACGTTCTCGGTGACGTTCAGGAGCTGGAACGGGTGGATGTGGTGGATCCCCCGCGCCTTCATCAGCTCCCTCAGCTCGTCGCTGCCGAGGCCGCTCCAGTCGATGATCGCGACGTCCGAGAGCCCCTGGGTGCCCGGCTCGAAGGGCAGGACCCGCAGCTCCACGAGGACGTCGCCCCCGGGCGGGATCTCGACGAACGACGTGAGGGCCATGGTCCCCCACTCCCAGTACCGCTCCACCGGGGCGTCGGACCAGTCGCCCTTCACCAGCTGCCCCAGCCCCTCGCCGTCCACGGCCGCGCCCTCGACGGACAGCTCGCCCTGCAGGCCCATGCGCCCGTGCACGAGGAAGAACAGCGGCACCTTCGCCTCGGCGTCGCCCTCGTTGATCACCCGGTAGGGGACGATGCGCTCGCGGGGGCGGAACATGCGGTCCGCCTTGCGCTCCTCGCCGTCCGTGCGCTCGATGCGGAAGGGGACGTTCTGGTCCGGCGGCTGCCAGGGCTCCTCGAGGGCGGGCGAATAGAAGTACCAGGACGAGTCGGCCGTCAGGTCCGGTCCCCGGGTCGCGAAGAACGCGAGGAGGGCGGCCGCGCCCACGGTGAGGCCCACCCGAAGCGCGGGCGACGACGGCGCGAACGTCAGGTCAGGCAGCTTCTTCCGGAGCAGGACGCAGCCGACGGCCGCCTCGACCAAGGCGAGGCCGAGCAGGGGGCCCCACTCGATGGGCAGCCCGGCCACGCGCAGCGCGTTGAAGTGCACCGCGTGAGCGAAGACGTTGAGGCCCAGGGCCCCGAACAGCGTCCACACGACGTCGAGGCTGGGGGCCGCGTCGCGGGCTCCGATCCACCGCTGCTTGCCGTCGGGCTCGGGGCGGGCGTCGCGCGCGAACAGGAACGGGACCAGGAAGTACCCGGGCACGAAGAGCACCACGGGCAGCCCGATCAGGAGGCGGGCCCACTCCAGGGTGGAGATGAAGTCGCGGGTGGCGCGGTCCCCGTCGGCGGCGTGCAGGCCGAGCACGGCGGCGGTCGCGCCGAGGAGGAGGAGGCCGGCGTGGAGGGGCGTGAATCGCATCAAAGGCGGGGGGAGCGGCGTCGGGCCGTCCGGCATCATAGCCGGGGGGAGGGGGTGCCTGCCGCCCCGCCTACCCCCGCTTGGGGACGAGGTCCAGGGTGAGCCGGCGCGGCGGCTCGCGCTGGTGGACCCGCCACGGATCGTCGGGGTCGAGCTCGTCGCGGTGCGTCGTCGGGGTCGGCGGTTCCACGTCTGCGGCGACCGGCCACTCGACCACCTGCGCCGGACCCGCGGGCGGCTCGGGGCCCTCCGCGTCCTGCAGGGCGTCGGAGATGAGCCAGCCCTCGGGGGTGCGACGGACCCACGGGCGTCGGACCTCGCCGCCCTTCACCGCCACGTTGGGGCGGTCGACGTACAGCCGCCGCGGCGCCTGGTCGGGACGCGCGGGATCGACGTAGAGGTGGCGGTCGTCCCGATCGAGGACGGTGCGCGCCGTCACCACGGGGGCGGCGAACCGGGGATGCTCGACGTCGAACTCGGGGAGGAAGCGGGGGTCGTGGGCCCCCACCGACCCCGGCCCGCGCAGCCGCGCCGAATCGAGCAGGGCGAACAGGTGCGCGACCTCGGGGGCGGCACCCGCCGCGGTGTTCGCGACCTCCCGGGGGGCCGTCCGCAGAAGCAACGCGTCGGCCGCGCCCACGAGCCGAGGCCGCGTCTCCAACCGCCGATACGTGGCCGACTGGGCAAGCTCGCGTTGATCGATCCAGGCGTTCACGCCGACGGCCCAGGACTCCGCCCGCTTCGTCTCGCGCGCCGACAGGGTGCGGAAGAGCCGCTCGGCGCGACGACGAAACCCCAGCCCCCGAAGGGCCACGTCGAGGCGATATGCGTCCGTCCCGTCGAGGGGCAGGGGCCCCAGGAACTCGGAGAGGCGGCCGCTCCAGAGCCGACGGGCGAAGTCGAGGCCCAGCATGTCGAGCAGGCCTGCCGCGAAGCCCCGGACGAACGCCTCGTCCTCGGGCGCCGCCTCGTCGATCGCGACCCCTCCGTCCACCCGCAGCCGGGCGGGCTGCGACAGACCCCACACCACCACCCGCTTCTTCGACCGGCCGAGCATCACTCCCGTTCGCCCCAGGGGTCCACGGCCCGGACGATCTCGATCTCGTGCCGACTGCCGTCGGGCCGCACGATCGACAGCACGACCTTCGTGTCGGCGGCCCCGCGGCAGCGCGACCGGAACTCCTCGGGCGTCATGAATCGCGTGGGTCGACCGTCCACGGCGCGGATCAGATCGAGCGACCGGACCCCCTCGGCCTCCGCCGGCGAGCCCTCGTACACGCGCTCCACCACCGGCCCCGCGGGGGTGAAGTCGAGGCCGATCCCAACGCCCGCCGGGCCGTTGAAGGCGAGGCCGTCGGTCTCCCGCTCGAGCACCAGCCGCACGTCCGTGTGGACCCGCTCGGAGCGCATGTCCAGCACCTGCGGCGGAGCCCAGCCCCACTCCCAGCGCGCGGTCTGGACGTGGACGATCCCGCGGGGGACCCCGAGGAGGACGAAGCGGCCGTCTTCGCCGGTGCGCACGCGCTCGGGCCGGGGCTCTCCCAGGCGATTGAGGCCGTCCCCCAGGTCGAGGCCCGCGAGGAAGACCGAGGCGCGCTTCAACGGGGCGCCGTCGGGCCCCACCACGACCCCCGCCACGACCCCGCCCAGGGAGATCCGCAGGGTGGTGGTGGCCGTCGGCTGCTCGCGCGTGACCACGAGGTGCGCCGTGCCCCCGCCGATGCTCGAGCGTCGCGGCTTCACGGTGTACCGCGACGGCGCGAGGCCCTCGAAGGAGAAGCGCCCCCGGGGATCCGTCGCCACGGACTGCACGGCCACGCCCTCGGCGCTCACGTCCGCGATCCAGGGCTCCGGGAAGGTGCGCGAGGCCGTGGCGCTCGGGCGATGGAGCACGACCACCAGCCCGCCCACCGGACGCTCGTCCTCGTCCAGGACCGTCCCCCGCACGACGCCCGGCTCGGACTCGTCGACGACCGTCTGCCCGGGCTGGAGCACCCGCGTGTCCCCCTGCGACGCGTCCGGCGACAGCCACGCGACGCACGCGATCAGCAGCGCGCTCACAAAGGATCGGGGAAGCCGGTCATGCACCTTTCGGGACACCTCGTGGTCACGGTACCCTCTTCGACCCTTCGCGCCGACCCGGGGGAGGTCGCCGCAGGTCAGGAGGAGACCGCCCGTGGACTTGAAGCTGCTCTTCGATGAGTTCGCCGCCAGCATGGTCCGAGCCAAGGACCTGACGACCGAGGAGCGCCTGAGCGACTGGTCGGCCGCGGTGAAGACCCGCCTCCAGCGGCTCGCGAAGCGTCGCGGCTACGTCTCCTTCGCCAACGACGACCGCCGCAAGTCGGGCGCGTACCTCTGGGACGTCGCCTGGTGCATCGAGGACAAGGTCCCGCGCCGCGCCCCGCCCAAGGGCGCCGGGATCGACGGCCTGACCTTCCCCCACGCGCCCTACCGGAAGCTCGTCCTCACCGCCGAGGTGGAGTGGGGCCGTCGCGGCCGGCGGCGGGGCACGCAGGTCTTCCGCCAGAACCTCGAGGAGGTCTTCCGCGACTTCTACAAGGTCATGGACGCGCGCTCGCCCACCAAGGTCATGGCCTACTCCACGTGGCTCTACCCGGGCCAGGCGGGGCTCGACGGCCTGTTCCTGCAGGGGTTCCACAAGATCCTCAGCGACTACCAGGGGCACCTGCCGGGCGACCAGTACCTCTTCATCGAGTTCGACGACCGCGATCGCGTCATCCGCGGCTACTCCACCGAGGTCCCCCGCCGCGGCCCGCGACCCTTCCGCATGAAGGAGCTCGGCACCGCGAAGTACCCCCGCCGGTGGGAGCCCAAGTCCTGGTGAGCCGGACGAAACGGGAATAGACCGCCCGTCGCCGGCGTACCTTGGGGCATGACTGAAAAGCGCCGGTTCCCCGGCATCTCCGCCCGCGCCTACCAACACCCCGCCGATCGCGCCGCGCTCACCGCCATGCGCAAGGTGCCCGGCTTCGACTTCGTCCTGCGCAAGATGATCGGGACGATCGGCGAGCGGTCCCTGCGCCTGGCCTTCCTCGCCTCGTCCGTCCGCGTCTCGGAGCGCCAGTTTCCGGACATCTGGCGGTCCTACCTGGAGGCATGCGACATCCTCGACGTTCACCCGCCTCCGCCGCTGTTCGTGGCGCAGACGCCGTTCGTGAACGCGGGGGCCATCGGGGTCGACGAGCCGTTCATCGTCCTCAACTCGGGGATGCTGCTGCTGCTCGACGAGGCCGAGCTGCAGTGCGTGCTGGGCCACGAGCTGGGGCACGTCCAGTCCGACCACGTGCTCTACAAGACGATGCTGCGGCTGCTGCTGCGGCTCTCGATCGTCGCGTTCTCGATCCCGGTGGGCGGCATGGCCCTGTACGCCATCACCACCGCGCTCCTGGAGTGGGACCGCAAGAGCGAGCTGTCGGCGGACCGCGCGGGGCTGCTGGTGTGCCAGGACCCCGACGTGGCCATGCGCGTGGACATGAAGCTCGCGGGCGGCGGCAAGACCGACCAGATGAACGTGGACGAGTTCCTGCTCCAGGCCGAGGAGTACCGGGCGGGCGGGACGGTCGTGGACTCGGTCCTCAAGCTCTTCCGGCTGCTCGCACGCACCCACCCCTTCCCCGTGCTGCGCCTCGCGGAGCTCAAGAAGTGGATCGACAGCGGCGAGTACGAGCAGATCATGGCGGGCGAGTTCGAGACCCGCACCGACGACGACGGCATCTCCGTCTACGACGAGATCCTGAAGTCGGGCGCCTCCTACAAGGAGGACGCCGAGGGGTCGCCGGACCCCCTCTTCCGCCTGGTGCGCGACATCGGAGCGGGCCTCTCCACGGCCGCGTCGTCGGTCTCGGAGGCGGCCTCCACCGCCGCGTCGGGGGCTCGGTCGTGGTTCCGTCGTGACCGGTCCTCGGACGACGATCCCCCCACCGCGTGACCCCACGTTCGGTGGTCTACTCCCGGCCGTGCGCCGGTTGTCCCTGATCCTGGTCGTCCTCGCCGCCTCCCCCACGGCGGCGCAGGACGTCATCGAGAGCCGCACCGAGGAGCGCGCGCTCGACACCGCCATCGACCTCGATCGCGGGCCCCTGGACCACCTGGGCTGGGGCACGGCCGAGGACCTGTTCGTCGACGTCGGGCTCGGCGCCGCGGTCTCCGCCTTCGCGGGCAACCTGGTGGTGAACCTCGATCCCTTCCCGCGGGGCGACGCCGTCCCCGGCGCGAGGATGGCCCTCACCTACAACACCCGCGATCCCGACGGCGCGCAGGAGCTCGCGCCGGGCTGGTCCTGGGACCTGGGCCGCAGCTGGACGCCCGGACCCTGGGGCGACCGCATCCTCGTGGACGGCGACGGCTTCCGGGACTCCTTCTTCGCCTCGGATCCTCCCTCGGGCGAGGAGATGGAGGAGATGGTCGACGACGTGATCTCGGCCTGGCGGCGCACCACCCCTCCCGCCGCGCGGACTCGGGCGGGCGGGGCGAGGGCCCTGCGTTCGCTGCTCACGTCCGACCCCCTCGTGTTCGGGGAGATGCGGCTGCGCTACCTGGGCGCACCCGAGCCCTCGGACGGAGACGCCCCGTATCGGTCGTCGCGGCGAGGCGAACGCTGGATGGAGACCCGAGGCGAAGAGGTCGTGCTGCACCGCGCGGACGGCGGGACCGAGAGCTACGGGGGCGGCGGCGAGCTCCGGACGGTGGACGCGCGCGGGTACCCGACGGTGCAGGTCGTGCGCGAGAACGGCCGCTTGGTGGGAGTGGACGTCGCGGGCGCGCGGATGTACCGAATCGACCTGGACTCCCAGGGGCGGCTCGAGCGCGTCGAGGACGCCGCGGGCCGGGCCGCCGAGTTCATGTACGCCGGCCCTCGCCTGCACCGGATCCAGCTCCCGCGGGGCCGGGTCTCGTTCCAGTACGACGACGCGGGCCGACTCCTCGTGGTCCGGGCCCCCGAGGGGCTCCTCGCCGCCGAGTACGACCCCGTCACGGGGCGCGTCCGACGGGCGGCGGGGCCGGGCGGGGGCGCCGACATCGGGGGGGTCGCGGTGGAGGGCGAGCGAGTGTCGCTGCGGGTGCGCACTCCGGACGGCGATCCCGTCGACTGCTCCTGGGACGGCCGCACGCGCACGCTCGAGACGGCGTCCGGCGACGCGACGCGGCGGGTGGTCTTCGAGCCCTCCCGGCCCCTGCCCGTCACCGTCGAGGACGGGGGGCGCACCACCACCCTGGCGTGGGACGCCGCGGGACGCATCGCGAGCACCGAGCGCGACGGTCGCTCCACACGCTGGCTCCGAGACGATTCGGGAGCGCTCACGGCCATCGTGGAGCCGTCCGGGGAGCGGGTCGTGGTCGGCTCGGACAGCGAGGGCCGACCGAACGCGTGGACGGATCCGGCCGGCCGGCGCACCGCGCTCCAGTACGACCAACGCGGCGCCCTGCGGCTCGTGCGCAGCGCGGGCGAAGGAGACGAGGGGATCAAGCGGTCGTCCGGGGGCTCCCTGCTCGGCATGGAGCGGGCGGGCGACCCGGACGTGATGCTCCGGCGAGACGCCCGGGGGCTGCTCTGGTCGGCCGACCTGCCGTTCCTCGGGACCGCGTCGCTGCGCTTCGACGACGCGGGCCGGCTCACCCGGTTCGAGGGGCCGTCGGGGGCGGGGGTCGAGCTGGAGCGGAGGCGCGACGGGGCGATCGTCTCGATCTCGGACGGACCGTCGTCGGTCGCTCTGCAGCGCGACGACGCGGGGCGACTCACGGGCTGGAGCGGCGCGGGGGACGTGCGCATCTCCCGGGACCCGAGCGGGCGGGCCGTGAGCGTGGACGGCGACGCCTCCTGGGACCTGCAGCGCGACGCCCGCGGGGTGCCCACCCGGTGGACGCGAGGCTCCGACCCGACCCTGGAGATCGGCTGGGACGACGGGCTCCCGTCCCGGGTCGGTCGCGCGGGCGGAGGCGAGGTCGCGTTCGAGTGGGGGAGCGACGGCAGGCCGACGCGCGTCGACACCGCGGGGGTCGGTCGACTTGAGCTGGGCCGCGACCGCGCGGGGCGCGTGAGCGGCGTCGGGCGGGGCGTGGGGCGGTGGCGGATCGCGCGCGACCGGACCGGCCTGCCGACGTCGATCACGGACGCTTCGGGGGGCATCGCCGAGCTGGCGCGGGACGCCGCGGGGCGGGTCGACCGGCTGGTCCTCCCCCACGACGTGCGGTGGTCCTTCCTGCACGACGACGGCGGCCGCCTCCGCGAGGCCGTGGGCCAGACGGGTGCGTGGTCGGTGCTGCGACGCCCCACCGGCCTCGTGTCGGCGTTCCTCACGCCCACCCGAGCCCGGGCGGAGATCGACTGGGACACGCGCGGCCGGGTGGCGGGCGTCGCCTCGGATGCCCTGGGAGAGGTGCGGATCGTGTACTCGACCGCGGGGCCGTCCTCCGTGGGGGGCACGCCGCTGCGGTGGTCGGCGGACGGTCGTCTCCTGTCCTGGGGCGAGCCCGACGCGGGCTGGGCGTATCGCCGGGACGGCGCGGGCCGCGTCCAAGAGGTGGCGGTCCTCTCCGCGGACCGACGGAACCCACCCCCGGGCCTCCGCCTCGAGTACGACGGCCACCGACCGATCCGCGCCGGGGAGTGGCTCGCGGAGTGGGGACGCGGCGGCCCGACCTCCCTCGCTCGGGGCGCCGCGACGTGGACCTGGGAGCGGGACGCGGCGGGGCTGATCCGCACCCTCACCACCCCCTCGGCCTCGGTCGCCATCCGGCGCGAGAGCGTGGGCGACGTGCGGGAGCTCGCCGTGACCGGCGCGTCCACCGCGAGCTGGGTCCTGCGCCGAGACTCGAGTGGTCGCGTCGTCGCCGCCGGACCCCCGGACGCCCCGGGCTGGGCGCTCCGGCGGGACGCCCTGGGTCGGCTCGCGTCCTGGGGTCTCGAGGTCGACGGCGGGCTCGGCCTCGCCGGGGAGCTGTCGCATCGGCCCCGGGCGCGCGTGCTCACGGTGTCCGTACCGGACGCCGACGTGTGGTTCACCGTCGAGGAGGCGTGGGAGCGGAGCGGCCGACCCGTCGTCGAGGCGCCCGCGACCGAGGGGGAGATGCACGGGCCCGCGCTTCCGGACGACCCCATCGCCGAGCTGCTCGCGACCGACGACCCCCTGGGCGAGGCCCTGTCCGCGCCCGCAGCGGCGCTCTGGTGGGCGGGCGTCCCCCTCCTCGACGGCGACGGCGCCCCTGTCCTGCCCTCCCCGGTGGACGGCGGCCCCGCGCTGCGGGCGGACGGCGGGCTCCGCATCAGCGCCCACGGGGCCACCCGGCGCTGGGTCGACGCCGAGCTCGGCGAGGGTCCGCCCGAACCCACGGACGCCCCGGCGGCGGAGGTCCCCGCGACCCGGGCCGGAGACGCCGCGCCCGTGACTCACTGGTGGTCCGGCCTCGAGACCGCCGCCGGGGACCGCGCCCGCCTCCCCGCGGGGATCGCGGGCGACGCCGACGCCTGGGTCTCTCCCCGCCGCGCCCGACTCGCGCGCAGCGCGGGCCGCCCCGCCGTCGACGCTCCCACCGGCGTGGGCGTGTTCGTCCCCCCCGTGCCCGGCGCGCGGCGGGTGGTCCCCGAGGCGAGCGTCGCGCGCCGCGTGGGCGTCGTGGAGGCCCTCGTATTGAGCGGAGAGCTGCACCCGGAGGCGCAGGAGCAGCGCCGCTTCCTGCCGGTGGCCCCCGACGCCTGGCAGGTCGAGATCGTGGGCGCGGAGATCCTCGGCGACCTGGCTCGCCGCCGCGTCGACGCGGCCGAGCCCGCGTGGGCGCGGGACGACGCCGTGGTGGGGTTCGCGCCCGACGGCAACGGCGTGGCCCTGGGGCGCCGGGCCGCGCTGGATCGGGCTCCGTCGTTCGATCTCACCGCGGCCGTGGGTCGCCTTCCCCCGGGCACCGAGGACGTCGTCCCGGGGGTGCGCCCCTTCGTCGAGCCGCTCTCCAACGCCCCCTCCGCGGGCCGCGCGGGCGCCCTCGATCGGCTGTCGGACGAGTCCACGGGGGCCCCGGGCATCGCCGCCGGGCTGCGCGACGACGAGGCGGTCCTGCTGGGTCTCCGGCGCCTGCTCCCCACCTCCGCGGGCGTCCTCTCGGGCCGGCTCGAGCCGCCCGTGGCGCCGGAGCTGTGGCGCGTGGAGACGGACCTCGGGGTCGCCATCCACCTCGACCGCCGGGGCCGGTTGGTGTCCATCGACACCCAGGGTCGTCTGCACCGCAGCTACGGCGAGGCATGCACGGCCGCCGCGGGGCGCAGCCTCCTCTTCGACCGCGTGGACCCTCCCCCGGGGTTCGACGGGATGCCGTTCCTGCCGTCACCGGGGCCGGTCCTGGAGGCCCGCTGGGGGCTCGCGCCGGCCGAACCGCGGCTGCCCCTGGACGCGCGCGGGCGGCTCGCCTCCCCGCCGGGCCGCGCGCCCGTCGACTGATACGCTGCGCTCGTGCCGACCATCACCTTCCTGCCCTCGGGCGTGACGATCGACGTGAAGCCGGGCACTACCGTCTTCCACGCCGCGGCGCGCGCGGAGGTCGCGATCCCGAGCCAGTGCGGAGGCAAGTGCGCCTGCGCGCTCTGCCGCGTCTGCGTGGTCACCCAGGAGCCCGCCGTGTCTCCGATGCGGTGGGAGGAGGAGGGGCACCTCGGCAACGCATTCTTCATCACCCGCGAGCGGCTGAGCTGCCAACTCCAGGTGTTCGACGACGTCACGGTCGAGGTGAGCGAGGCGCCTCAGAAGGACAAGAAGGCCCGCTACATCCCCTACTCGATCATCCGCAAGCGGGAGCGCATGGAGCGGGAAGACGACCAGCGTCGATCGGCCGGATCCCAAGGTCCATCGCGACCTTCGAAGCCGAGGGACGGGGCACGCAAGGGCCGCTCCCGACGCCGCGGGGGCGGCCGGAAGCAGGGTCCGAAGGGCTAAACGGCCGGTCACCGTCCTGAGGACCTTCGCGCCGGCCCCGCCTCCGCCTCGCTGCGTTCCTCGTCGGTCACAGGGCTCGCCCTGCTCCCTCCTCGCGCCTTGCGATCCGAACCCGGGCCTCGCCGCTCGGGGGCCTCATTCCGACGACCGTCCGTTTAGAGAGCGCTGGAGGGCGCTAGTCGAGGCCGAGGACGGCGCGGTGCATGCGGCCGTCGAGGGCCATGCCGTGCACCACCGCCCGAGAGTCGACGATGTCCGTCAGCTGCGGGTGGTGCGCCAGGTAGGCGACGTCCGAGATCGAGATCGCCAGCTCGTCGCCGGGCGCGGGCGGGAGGCGGAGCGCGCCGAGCAGCAGCGTGAGCGCGACCAGGCCGCGATCGAGCGACGAGAACTCGAAGAGCCGCTTCTCCACCAGGGCCTGGGACAGGAACCGACGCTGGACGGCCGGGTCCCCGCCGAGGGGCATCGGCTCCGCCACGAGCTGGGAGTCCTCGATGGCGGGCAGCACGCCCGGGTGGGTCTGCGCGGACGCCAGCCGACGGGCCAGGATGCGGGCGTTCTCGGCGAGCACGGGGGCCGCGTCCGGCGAATGACCCAGGTCCGCGCGCAGCCGGAGGAACGCGACCCGCATGCGTCGGATGGCCATCGGGTCGGCCGCTTCGAGCCCGACGAGCAGCTCGCACCACAGGGCCATGTCCCGCAGGAGGATGTCCGCGGCGGTGCGGGGGTCCTCGGAGGCGTCGCCTACGCCGGAGTCCGGCTCGACGGGGTCGACCTCGCCGGTGTCGCTCGTGGGCGAGACCATCGTGGGACTCTCCGTGAACCCGCCCTCGGCCGCCGGCCCCATCTCTTCCAGCGTGTCCTCGAGCGTGCGGCCCACGTCGCTGTGCACGAGGACCACGAGGTCTCGGATCGCCTCGCTCCACGCCTCCGACGGGTCCACGTCCTCGTTCGCGAGGTGCTTGAGCGCGTCCGACTCCCACTGGCGGTAGGTCGTGAACTCCACCGTGCGGCGGTCCGTCAGCGAGACCGTCGCGGGCAGCTCGCGCAGGCCGTCCACCCGGAGCACCCGCAGGGCCTCGACCGTGCGCCTGGCCTCGTCCCGCGGGTCCGCGCCTTCGCCGCGCGCGACCGTGGGGCAGGACAGCGCCAGCCCCACGTCCCAACCCATGGGGGTCTTCACGGCGCGGAAGGGGAAGAGGCGACACGCGCCGGGCTTCACCTCTTCGCCGAGCTCGGAGTGGACGCGGCAGCGGTTGTCCTCGCTGAGGAACGAGCAGCGACCGCCGCGGGCGCGCAGCAGGAACGTGGGCGGGCCGCCGTGAGACGGCAGGGGCACGAAGTTCGAGGGGTCGGCGCCCGCCTCGTCCCCGAGCTTGGTGAAGCCCGTGACGATGGCGTCGCGCTCGGCGCGGGTGACGGGGCCCAGCAGGTGCTGTTCGGTGCAGCACCGCGCGCACGACTTGCAGTCGAACTTGCTGCCCGGGGCCATGATCGGGAGCTTCACCTCGTCTTCGCCGCGGAAGACGTAGGGGCGGGACCCGCGCTTGCGCCGCGTGAGACGGGACAGGGCGGCGATGTCCGCCCGCACGACGCCCTGGGCCACGATCATGCGGGCCCGCGGGGTGTCGAGCAGGGCCCGACGATCGAGGGCCTGGAGCAGCTCCACCAAGCCCATCGGGTTCAGCTGCTCGCCCAGGATTCGGGCCGCATCCGAGAGGAGCGCCTCGGTGTCGCGGCTGCCGTCGAGCAGCTGCACCACCACCGCGGCGACGGCGCCCAGGCGCACCACCTGGCCGAGGCGCAGGTCCCGAAGCTCGGCGTCCTCGCCCTCCCCGATCAGGACCACGCCCGGCCGGAGCGTGGGCAGCGGCAGGGAGTCGGTCGGCGTATCGGACGCGCGATAGAGGGGACGGAAGGGCACGCTGGACTCGGGAAAGGGGGGCGCGGATACTCGCGCCCGAAGGCGACGGCAAGGGGACTATGGTCAAGGAAAGCAAGCAACCTGTCCAGTCGGGCGGCGCCGCGGAGGTCGACGCCGGCGCGCTCGTGACCGACCCCGACGTGCTCGAGGGCTACCGGCGCGACGCTTCGCCGGTGATCGGCTCCCCGGAGGGGCTTCTGCGGCCGGCCGATGCGGGCGAGGCGGCGGGTTGGCTGCGCGAAGCGGCGGCGCGGGGGATGGCCGTCACGGCCTGCGGGCTGCGCACGTCCACGACCGGCGCGGGCCTCGCGCCCCACGGCTGGACGATGTCCTGCGAGCGCATGCGCGGCGTGGTGGACATCGACGTCCCGGGCCGCACCGCGCGCGTCCGGCCGGGGATGGTCCTGCGCGAGTTCAAGGACGAGGTCGAGGCGGCGGGTCTCTTCTATCCCCCGGATCCCACGTCCGAGCGTGAGTGCGCCGTGGGCGGGACGGTCGCTTGCGACGCGAGCGGGGCGCGCACCTACCGCTACGGGGCCACGCACCGCTGGATCCGCTCCCTCGAGGTCGCGCTCGTCGACGGCTCCGTCCATCGATTTCGCCGCCCGGCGGTGGACAAGGACGCGGCCGGATTCGCGGCCCTCCGCAACCTCGTCGACCTGGTGTGCGGCTCCGAGGGCACGCTCGGCTTCATCACCGAGGTGGAGGTCGATCTCATCGACCGCCCCGAGGCGTTCTCGTCGGGGCTCGCGTTCTTCCGCACCCGCGCCGACGCCGTCGCCTTCGTGGGCGCCGCGCGGATCGAGGATCGCGCCGGGACGGGGGTGCGTCCGCGATGCCTCGAGCTGCTCGACGGCGGCTGCCTGGACATCCTCCGCGTGCAGGACACCGCCATCACGCCCCCCGCCGAGGCGGACGCGGCCATCTTCTTCGAGGAGGAGCACGCGGCGACGGAGGTCGGCGCCATGGCGACGATGGAGGCCTGGTGGGCGCTGCTGGAGCGGTCCCCCGGGAGCCTGCCGGACGACACCGTGGTGGCCGACGACCCGGCCCGGCAGGACGAGCTCCGACGCCTACGCCACGCCGTCCCCGCGACGCTCAACGAGGAGGGTCGCGGCTACGAAGCGGCCGGGGGCCGGAAGATCTCGACCGACTGGGCCGTCCCCTTCGAGGCCCTGGGCGCGTTCATGACGGAGTCCGACGGTCGCCTCGAGGCCGCGGGCATCGAGCGCGTGTTCCGCTACGGCCACGTGGGGAACGGGCACCCCCACTACAACCTGCTGGTGCGTGACGGGGACGAGCGCCGTCGGGCCGACGCCGTCATCGCCTGGATGTGCGAGGAGGCCTGTCGCCTCGGCGGCACCATCACCGCCGAGCACGGCATGGGGAAGGTCAAGCTGCACCACGCCCACCACCGGTTCGACCCGCTCACGCAGGCCGCGATGCGCGCGATCAAAGATCGATTCGATCCGACCGGGATCCTGGCGCCAGGGAACCTGTTTCCGGCGTGACGGCCGCCGGGGGCTCCCAGCTGCGCGGGGCGACCGAGAGCACCAGGGCGCCGCCCACGAACGCCGCCGCGTTGGGCCACGAAAGGCGCCCCAGCCACGCCGAGAGCCCCACCGCGAGCACCACCAACGCGACCGTCGCGAGCCCGCAGAGGATGTCCAGGCGGCGCGCGTAGGTCAGCTCTTCCCGGGTCCGGAGCCACGCGACCGAGCCCATGCCCAGCGCCGCGAAGAGCGCGCCTGCCGTGACCGCGTCGACCGCCCACGTGGTGCCCGGCAGCAGCCCCGAGGCGAGGACGCCGACGGTGAGGCCGCCCCACGTGGCGGGCGACCCGGCGGCCCGGGTGGCCATCGTCGCGCCCACCAGCACGCCGGGGACGAGGCCCGCGATCTTGAGCATGAGGGCCGGGGGCGCGCCGGTGAAGGCCCGGCCGAGGGCGACCACCACGAGCACCACCGCCAGCGCCGGCAGCTCCCAGCGACGGGGCGCGAAGAAGGGCAGTCCGAAGGTCGCGAACGGCACGCGGAGATCGTACTCGGCGGGGCCCGTCGCCGGGGGCGACGGGGGGCTCAGGGGTTCAGCCGAGTGATCGCGGCGAGCAGGCCCGCCTGCCCGGCCAGCCGGTGGGGAGGCAGCGAGCGAAGCGTCGTCGCCACCGCCCTGGCCCCCTCCCGGTCCCCCGCGTCGAGCAGCCGCTGGAGGCGGTGGGCGAGGGCCGGGACGTGCCCCGGGAACCGCCGGAGGTGGTCGCGCTCGCGGGCGCCGTCGAAGGGCTCGCCCGACTCGAGCGCCGCCCCCATGGCGTGGTCCCCGCCCGCGATCCCGAGGCGGACGAACCAGGCCGACTGGGACTCCCCGCCGCGCGGTCGAGCGTCCTCGAAGGCGGGGAAAGGCGAGGCCCCCTCGGTGGCCCACCGGAACCTGCGCAGGGCGGCCGTGACGTCCTCCCCCGCGGCCAGGTCGAGGGCGATCAGCTGGGCGAAGAAGGCCCGCGGCGAGGGCGCCTGGTGGGTCCAACCCGAGGCGTCGACCCGCCACACGTCGGGTCCCGGAGCGCGGCGGTCGAGGCCGTAGCGGACGGCCGGACCGGCGGCGAGCCGGGCCAGGCCCTCGTCGGCCTGCTCCCCCACCCGCAGGTCGCCGAGGCGGAGGCCGTCGAAGGCTCGCTGGAGCCGTTCGAGCTCCTCGGAGTCGCGCGACACGGGACCGTCAGGTCGTCGGCAAGGGCCGGGGGCGGCCGTACAGCACCAGCGCCCCCGGATCGAAGTGGAAGCCGGCCGCTTCCACGGCGACCCGCGCGGTGGCGGGCCATCGCTCGGCGTCGTACTCCTGCTCGCGGGACCCGATCCGGAGCCCGGTCACGCGCACGAACTCGTCCAGGGCGTCCACGCCTCGGCGGGGGATGGCGAGCTGCCCGATGAGCCACTGCACCGTGATGGGGCCGCCGTAGCGCAGCACGACGCCCTCGGGGAGGTCGCCGGGGACCCCGCCCGTGATCCCGCGCAGCCGCTCCGTCGCGTAGTCCGAGTAGGGGCCTTCGGCGGCCGCGAGCTCCGCCAGGGTCTTCGCCGCGCGGGCCGTGCCCAGGGCGTACAGGGCGTCCACGGCGGCCCGGCGCACGTCGTCCGACGGGTCCGCGGCGGCGGCCTCGACCGCCTCCCACTGGCCCTCGAACGCAACCGACGCCATGGCACCGGTCGCGGCCGCCCGGAGCTCGTCCGAGTGGGGCCGGGTCGCCAGGACGGCGAGCTTCGAGGCGAGGTCGTGATCTCCCAGCTTCGCGAGCGCCACGATCGCGTCCGGGACGGTGTTCGCCGCGGTCGTCTCGACGTGCTCCCGCAGCGGCCCGATCGCCGCCTCGTCGCCGATCTCGCCGAGGGCGAACACGATCCCGGCGTGGGGCAGGGCGGCCAACGCCTGGAGCAGGGCGGGCACGGCGCGGGCGTCGCGGAAGTGGGCCAGCCGCCAGGGGACCCCCACCGAGAGCGGCACGCTGGCGTGGTTCATCAGGGGGATCAGCTTCGGGACCTGGTCCCCGCCCTCGAGGCGCAGGAGGAGCTGCCCCAGCCGACGCGCCTTCGATCCACGGGCGTCGTCGAGGGCGGCGAGGACCGGATCGAACGCCTCCTCCCCGCGAGGGATCAGCGCCCGGAACGCGTCCATTCGCGCCGTCGGGTCGGGCCCCGCGGCCGCTGCGATCAGTTCATCCAAGCCGGACACGTGGTCCCCCTGCTGCCTCGAGGCCTAGGTCTCGACGAGCTTCGTGATCTTCGCCTTGTGGCTGGTGAAGAAGCCGGAGTATTTGTCGTGGTCCGCGTTCCGCAAGTAGATGAGGTTCGACGCGGCGTGCGGCCCGCCCCAGTTGCACGGGTGGATGTGGTGCTCCGACCAGCCGACCAGGTAGATGTCCTGGTACGCCATCCCGTCGTAGTCGTCCTCGACGGCCTTCTTGGCCAGGTTCTCGAGGGCGGCGCCTCGCAGCGTGGGATCCGCCGCCTGGGCCCGCGTGCGATGGGTCGCGAGCTCGGCCGTGATCTTCGCGCGCCACTGGTTCGTGTGCATGTTGCAGTCGGTGCCGCCGCCGATCTTGTACGTGCCGCTGGGCTTCGGGACGGTCCCGTTGTTGCTGTTGTACTCCTCGTTCGCGGGGTGCGGGGTGCCCGCGGTCGGGTACGTGGGGGACGCGCCCCAGGGCCAGTCGCCGAAGCTGCCGGTGATGACCCCGTTGACCTTCTTGGCCTTGTAGGCGTTGCCGCCGGTGTCGCGATCGCCCGCCCCGTGGCTGTCGTTGGGCGCGACCTTGATCTTGAAGTCGATGTCCTGGTCTTCGAGGTCCTTCTCGGGGTCGCTGAACGTGATCGTCATCACGATCGGCTTCTCGAGCAGCTTGTTGTACTTCGCCTCCTGGGCCCGCGCGATGGCCTCGGTCTCCTTGCGGACCTCCTTGTAGGGCTTGTCCTTCGGCGCGGGCACCTCGAGCGCCTTCTTGGCCTCGGCGATGTACTCCTTGTGCTTCTTCTCCGAGTCGGCCTTCGTCTCTTCCTTCTTGTCGCCGCCCTTGCCCGTGATCGCCTCGACGGCCTTCTTCCCCAGCTCCCAGAGCTTGTCGATCACCTTGTCGATCGCGTCCGAGACCTTCTTCTGGAGGGCGCCGATGATCTCCTTGACCTTCTTGGCGATGCCCCCGAGGCCGAGCAGGTTCGCGAGGAAGGAGATGGCGATGGGGATGCCCTTCGCGAGCACCGACTCCACCTTGTTCGCGGCGCCGCCGATCTTGCCCGCGACGATGTCGGCCATGGAGTCCACGACCTTCGTCACCAGGGCCATGATCTTGGACGCCTGCTCCTTGATGAACTTGTAGACGTTCCAGGCCGTGAGGATGGCCTGCACGATGGCCCCGACCGGGTTGAACATGGAGGCGATCTTCGTGACCGCCGCCATCACGATCTTCTCCATCAGGAACTTGGACACGCCGTCCAGCACCGTCTGCCAGAGCTTGCCGAGGTGGTCCTTGGCGTGCTCCCAGAGCCCCTCGAGACCGCCGGTGATCGCCGCTTCGACGTATCCCCAGACCGTCTCCAGCAGCTTCATGTTCTTCTTGCCGATCTTCTTCTCGATCTTCTTCTTCATCGAGGCCTTGGTGATGCCAAGGATCTGAAGGACGAGATCGAAGATCCCCTTCGCGTTCCACTCCTTCGGGAGCTTCAGGCCGGTCTCGGACATCTGACCGGTGAGCCAGCCGACGATTCCGTTCTTGAGGTGGGTGAGGAAGTTGCCCGCGAACTGGCTGAAGCCGGTGCTCACGGCCTTGATCAGGTTGCCGACGAAGGCGCCGGGGTCGTCCACGATCTTCTTGATCGTGTCCATGCCCTTGCCCACCAGCGCGTAGAAGGCCTCGGGGGCGATCCCGGCGAGCTTGAGCGCGCCTTCGAGCAGCGCCTTGAGCGCCTTCTCCCAGTCGCCCGACACGACCGCCGAGGCGATGGTCAGGGCGGTCTGGATGGCCGTCTTGTAGGCGTTGATGACGGCGGTGACGGCCTTGTTCAGCGCGTCGATGGCCGCCGTGACCATCTTCTTGAGGCCCTCGCCGAACTTCTTCACGGCCGCCTTGGCCATGTCGACGGCCTTGTCGATCAGCTCGTTCAGCGCCTTGGCGAGGCCGGGGAAGATGTTGCCCAGCAAGCCGCTGACCATCTTCTTGAGCAGGTCGCCCAGGAGGTCGAGGGCCTTGCTCGCGAAGGCGACGGCCGCGTCGACGATGGCGCACGCCGCGTCCTTGACCGCGTTGAGGATCCCGCTGACGACGGTGCTGAGCGTGTCGAAGATCTGGCCGACCAGGCTGCAGATCCGGTCCAGGAACCCGCTGACGGCGCTGGCCGCGCGCTCCCACCAGGACTGGTTCTTCTTCTTCTCCTCGGCGCGCTTCTTGGCCCGCGCGGCCTTGCGCTCGGCCTGCTCCTTCTTGCCCGCGGCCTGCTTCTTGGCGTCCGCGAACTTCTTCTTGATCTTGGTGTCGTCGCTCTTCTTGCGGTCCGAGATCTTCTTCTCGGCCTTCTTCTTCTCGGAGCTCGACTTCTTCTTGGCCTTCTTGAGCTCTTCGGCCTGCTTCTTCTTGGTGTCCTTGCGGCCCTTCTCGATCTCGCCGCGGGCCCGGGTGATCTCGGCCTCTTGGGCCTCCTGGGCCTTCTTGTTCTCGTCGTCGATGGTCTTCTGCGTGTCGGCGACGGCGGCCTCGCGGTCCTTCTCGCGGTCGTCGACGGCCTTCTGAAGCTCGGCGTCCGCCTTCTTCAGGTGGGCGTCGAACTCGGGCTTCATGATGTTGTCGGCCTGGTCGTAGACGGCCTTGTCGTGCCCCTTGGCCAGGTACTCGGCCATCTTCGGGTCTTCGGGCACCTCCGCGACGGCGGGCATCTCCGCGACCTTCGCGTCGAACTTCTCCTCGAGCTCCTGCCGCTGGACCTGCTCGGGGCCGGGACCGTCGTCGATGGCCTGGCGGTGCTGCGCCTCGGCCTCGGCGATCTTCGTGTCGGCGTCGGACGCCTGTGAGCCCGCGCGGCCGGGGTCGGAGCTCCCGCTCAGCTGCACCTTGGGGGCGGGCCCGGGGCTCGTATTGACCGTCGACTTGGTCGAGATCTTCGCGGCCTTGGCCTCGAACATCTGGATCTTCGCCTCGACGGGCGTCTCCTTTTGGAGCTTGTTGAAGTCCTTGCGCAGGTTCAGCTTGTCGCCCTTGACGGCGAGCTGGGGGTCGAGCTTCAGGGGCTTCGCGTCCGCGCCTTCGCCGCCCTCCTCCACGCCCTGCTTGGTGGTCGGCTTCGCGAGCGTCTTCTCGCCCTCGGCCTTCTGCTCGCCGGGCATCTGCGCCTTGAACTCGGGCAGCTTCTTCTGGGCGTCCTGCTCGTCCTTCTTGCCCGCCTTCTCGAGCTCGCCGCCGCGGACCTTGATGTCCTGCGCGAACTCGGTGGGCGTGGTGTTCACCAGGTCCTTGCCCAGGGCCTTCGTGTCGGCCGCTGCGGGCGCGCCGCCGCCACCCTTGGGGGGCGTGGGAGCCGCCGCGCCGCCCCCGCCGCCGCCGGATCCGCTCGCCGCCGGGGGCGGAGCAGGGGGAGCGTCGCCGCCCTCGGCGCCCTTGCCGCCGTCCGTGGCGTTCCCGGACTCCTTCGCCGCCTTCTCGACCTCGGGCGGGATCTCGGGGGCGACCTCGAGGCGAGGCTTCGGGGGCTTCTTGAGGGTCTTCTTGGCGAGCTTCTGGGCGAACTCGGCCGCCTTCTTCGCCTTCTCGGGGTCGGTCTTGTTCGCCTCGCCGCCGCCCGGGCCCAGCTTGCTGCCCGCGGGGCCCCGGGAGGGGTCGCCCTGGTTGCCGGAGGCCTTGCCGCCGACCAGGTCCTCGACGATCTTCTTGCCGCCCTTGCCCTGGACGGTCTTGAAGACCTTCATCGACTGCTTCTGCTGTTCCCTGTACAGGAGCCGCGCCTGCTCCTCGGGGGAGTGGCGTTGTTCGCGCGGAGACGGCTTCCGGTTTCTTGCGGGCTCGGCGGGCACGGTCTTCTCCGTGAGGGGGCCGATTTCAGGGATGGTCAGCGGGTCAGGGTACCGCGCGCGGGGACGGGGATCCAGAAGTCTCTCCGAAGGCGAACAAGCCGACGGGGCGGTAGGCTGACGAGGCGTGGAAGCCGGTCCCTCCCTCCCCAAGGAGTCGATGATCAAGGTCGCGGTGCCGTGCGCCGTGATCTCGATGCTCATGTGGGTCGCCGCCCACCTCGCCATGCACCGCCCCCGAGGCTGGCCGTTCTCGGTCCTGGGCGAGTGGGATCTCCTCCTCACCTCCCAAGCCGTGGCCGGGGGCGCGCCCCCGCCCGCCCTCATCGGGTCGGTCCAGGGCGGCGACATCGGCACCTACCTGGTCGCGCTCCTCGCCGCCGTCCCGATCGCGCTCGGCGTCGACCCGGTGCTGGCGGGCAAGCTGGTGGCGACGGGCTTCGGGGCGGCGGTCGCGGGCCTCGCCGCGGCCTGGGCGGCGGTGTTGGCGGCGCACGACTTCGAGGTCGACGAGGGCACCACCAAGGCGGCGGGCGGGGCGTGGGCGGCGGGCCTCATCACCGCGGCCGCGCTCGCCACGGCCTGGCCGGGCCTCCACTTCGAGCTCGCGGGCATCAACGGGCGCACCCCCGAGGCCCTCCTCCCCCAGCTGATGGCGACGTTCCTGGTCCTCGACCTCCGACGCGGCGGGGGCGTCGGAGGGGCCGCGGCGGCGGGGGTCTGCCTGGGGGTCTCCCTGCTGCTCAGCCCGGTGGCGGGGTGGACGGTCTTCAGCCTCTGCGTGGTCGTCATGGCGACGGCCCGGCGACGCGACGGGACCTACTCCCACGTCGAGCGCGCCGGCCTCTGCCTCACCATCCTCGGCGGGGTCTTCGTGGGGATCGTGGTCTCGGCGCTCCTCCTGCCCGAGGGGCCGGCGGGGCTCGCGGAGTTCGTCCGGACCACGTTCACGGACTTCTCCCTGTCCTCGGGCAGCACGGGGGCGGCGGGGCCGGGGCCGGTCGCGATCGTGGTGCTGATCGGTCGCGCCCTGGAGGGCGGCGCCCACAACCCGGAGCTCCAGTGGCGCGGCGTGATGCTCCTGGTCGCCGGGTTCACGCTCGCCTTCACCGCGTTCGCCCGGATCATCCTCAGCTGGATGTTCGAGGAGCTCGACGACGCCGCCATCCTCGCGGCCGTGGCCCTGTCCTGGATCGTCCCGCTCTCGCTGCTCCCCGAGGACCGCTGGTTCTATCCCCTCGCCTACCGCTACTGGCTGCTGCCGCTGGCGCTCTGCGCGATCCTCCTGGGCGCCGAGGCCGGGCGGTGGGTCGGCACGCAGAAGATCGGGACCCTGGCCGACATCGGGGCCTGGTCCGTCGCCCTGTTCCTCCTGTCGCCGCTCATGAACATCGAGCGCTCGATCAACGCCCCGCCTCCGGCCCGCGCCGACGCCCTCGCCGCCGCGGGCGCCCACCGCATGGGTCCGCGGGTGGGCCACGACCGGCACGACACCTTCCTGGCGCTGTCGGCCCACGTGACCGCGAAGGACCGCGCCCCGCTGGTGGAGGGCTACGGCATGGCGCTGGGGGGGGACGCGGCCAGCAACGCCCGGGACGGGCTGCAGATCGTGCACGAGTGGGAGGCGATCGTGCGTCGCTGGGGGACGCGGGAGCGGACCGCGCTGCTCACCGGCGTCGGGTGCGGCGCGACGGCCCTCCAGGAGGTACCGGCGACGCTCGTCGAGTCGTGGGTCCCCGCCGTCGCCGACCAGGAGTACCTGCTCTACGGGATGGGGCTCTGCGCCGCGGAGGCCGGTCGGGTCCCGAGCCCGGAGGTTCGGGCCGCGGTCTCGGTCTTCCCCGCGCTGTCCCCGGCGGGTTGGCGGGCGTTGGGGGAGGGCCTGCGGGACGGCGGCATGCCCCGCGCGGAGCTGCGACGATTCGCCCCGGACGCGTCGATCCACGCGCGCATCCTCGGGGGGTGGGACTCCGCCGCCCGACGCCCCCTGCATCGGTCGACGGTGGAGCGCCCGGCGTCCCTCATGCCCCTGCGCTGGTAGCGGCGCCCGATCCCACGGCTATCTTGAGGCCCGATGGCGCGACGCGACGACGACGACAAGTTCCTGAACCCCGGCCGGCTCGACTGGAAGCCGTCCTACGACGGCGAGGACGCCCAAGGCGAGGACCCGAGCATCGCGGGCCGCATGTTCGGGAAGCTCAAGGGCCGGGTGAAGAAGCGCCTCAGCGAGTCGATCGAGGGGCGCGGCGGGGGGCTGCTCGGCCGGCTGCGCAAGGACTCGTCCCACGACACCAAGGGCACGAGCGGGTGGCGTGACCGCTACGAGATCAAGACGGTCGACCGCGACGTGCACGACCGCGCCGGGCAGACGATGGCGATCGGGCTGGACGGCGCGGACCGCCGTGAGGTGCCGCCCCCCACCCGGGACGCGGCGGCGCCGAGCATCCGCCGACGGGATCGCTGGAACCGCGAGGACGAGGGCCCGATCCCCGAGTCGATCCGCACCATCACCTCCACCGCCGAGCTCGCCGACCTGACGGGCACCCCGGCCTACATGCTCCCCGCCGGCCATCCGCCGCACGCCGGTCGCCTGTCCTGCGCCTACTGCGGCGTCGGCGACTCGGGCCTCGTCCGCGGCGCGCCCCAGGCGGCGGTCGAGGGCGCGGAGGGCGGGGTGAAGATGCACCAGAAGGCGGGCGCCGCGACGAAGCGTTCGACGGGCGGGCGCGTGGGCAAGCGCGCGCCGACCAAGGGCTGCGCGAAGCTGCAGTCGTCCACCGGCCACGAGGGCACGCTCTTCCCGATCCACCTCGTCCCCTCGATCAAGGAACGCTACGACTCGGCGCGCAACCCGACGACCTACGAGCGGGCGATCTCACGATTCGCGGACCTGATCCTCGATCATCGCTCTCCCGACACCCAGATCCTGGTGTACGGGTGTGGACAGATCGACTACTTCACGATCTTCGCGTTCCAGGAAGTGTTCCGACTCCTGGGCGCGCGCAACCTGGCCGGGAACGCCGAGCACTGCCTCAACGCGGGCGCCGTACACAACGAATTCCTGACGGGCCAGGAGGGACCGTTCCTCACCTTCGAGAACGCCTTCCAAGGGCCCGGACGCTTCTACATCCTCAACGGCTGGAACGGCCTGGTGACGCACCCCGGCGCCTACTGGGCGCTCGTGCAGCGAAAGGACTTCGACGGCTACCTCATCGAGGTGCTCGAGTCCGAGACCGCCCGGGACGTCGCCGGACGGCTGGGCGACGACCGCGTCCTCTACGTCAAGGCCAACTCCGACCCCCAGCTGGCCCTGGCCGTGGCCCACGAGCTCCTCACGGTCCACGAAGGCGCCATCGACCGGCGCTTCCTCAACTTCTACGGCGGCAAGGAGTCCTGGGAGTCCTTCCGCGACATGGCCCTCTCGGACGAGTTCGACGTGGCCGCCGTGGCCCGTCGCGCCGCCCCCGAAGAGCGCTACGTCGAGCGATTGGAGCGGGGCCTGCGGGACATCGCGGCGAAGCTCGCCGACGCCGACGTGGTGCCCATCAACATCCCCTCCGTGGGCTTGTCGCAGACGAGCGGCTCGGTCGCCCACTGCCTGTGGGGCAACGCGATGGCGGCCGTCGGCAAGTACGGGCTGCGGCCGGGCGGCGAGACGGCGGGCGGCACGCTGCGGATCCCGGGGCAGATCAACGCCGAGTCCGAGGTCCAGGGGCTGAGCTCGCAGTTCTTCTTCGGGCGCATCCGCGTGGACACCGCCGGCACCGCCGAGGCCGCCGCGCGCATGGGTCTGCCGACCGACGCCTACCACCTGATGATGCGCGACGACGACCGCGTGGTCCTGGACTACAGCGACCCCTCGGCGCGCGTCGACCGCGAGCTGATCATCACGTTCGGGACGCACTTCTCCGCGAACATGATGGGGCGCGACCGGTGGATCGAGAAGCTGACGGCGCACGACACCCAGATCGTCGTCATCGACCCCGTGCCGGACCCGTTCGCCGTGGAGCACGCGCGACTGATCATCCCGTCGCCCCCCCACGCCGCGGCCGCGAAGGTCTATCAGAACGGGGAGTGGCGGCTGTCGCTGTCGACGCCCCGCAAGGAGGCCGCGCCGGAGACGCGCACCGACGCGACCATCGTCTACGACGTCATGGCCGAGATCACGCGACGGGTCCGCGAGGACGCCATGGTCCGCATGGTGAACCCGGACCTCGCGACGCACCTCATGTCGGGCTACCTGGCGGAGCGGTACGAGCCGCCCGAGGTCGGGGGCGGGCTGCCGCGGGTCGGCGGGGAGGTCTCGCGGCCGTTCCTGTGGCAGCGCATCCTCGACTACATGGAGGACGGGCCCGGCCGCAGCGGAGTGATGTACTGCCGCCCCGAACACGACGACGGCAGCCCGATCACCTGGGACGATCTGCTCGAGGCGGGTCACCTCGTGTATGGCGGGGTGGGCACGCGCCGGTACCTGCTCGACTACGACGACCCGGGGCAGGTGCCCTTCCGGGACATCTTCCAGCGGCCGCGGCGGTTCGAGTTCTTCGTGCCCACGACGGGCGACATCGCCATCCCCGAGGGCACGATCCTCAACTCGGGTCGGTCGGGGCTCTCGGACGACCCGAAGCGCACCAAGTTCGCGATCGACACATTCAACTCGGGCAAGCACACCCCCGCGACGGGTCTCCCGTCCGAGAATCCGCTGCACGTCGCCCCTGCGCTCGCCCGGGAGCGGGGCCTCGAGGACGGGGGGAAGGTGCGGGTCACCAACGTGGAGACGGGCAAGTGGATCGAGCTGACGGTCGTGGTCACGGACCGAGTGAAGGGGCGCGGGACCTACGTGAGCTTCCACAAGTCCAAGGCCGACCTGGACGAGCAGCGCTACGTCAACACGGTCACTTCCCACGTCGGGCGGTGCCCGTACACCGCGCAGACCAACTTCAAGAAGACGGTGGTCCGGCTCGACCCGGCCTGATCATTCGGCCGCCGGGGTCGGCTCTTCCTTCTCGGGCGTCGCGTCTTGCGCGGGGACGGCCTTGCCGGCGACGCCGTACTTCTGCTTCTTCTTCGGCCACAGGCAGTCGGGCTTGTTGCGGTAGCGGATCTCGAAGGGGACGTACGTCATGCAGACGGGGTCGTCCTTCGGTCCGTCGCAGATCTCCTGGCAGGTGGCGTACACCTCGTGGTGCTCGACGAGGAGTGAGTCGCCCGTCGCGGCGCTGACCGTGCGGTTGTAGGCGACCCCCTTCTCCTTGGCGTAGTCCTCGGCGTACGAGTGCAGCGACGTGATGATCATCGTCGGCACGCCCTTCTCCCACATGCCCACGCGGTTCTCCTGCGCCTCCTTCTGGACCTTCAGGAGCGCGGGATCGGCCGCCGTGTCGATGGCGAACACGTGGGCGTGGCCCTTGCGGACCATGTGCTCGGCCACGTCGGGGCAGTCCACGAGGACCCGCCCGTAGCCGTCGCGGCTGCCGTCCGTCGTGCAGATCCAGTCCGCCTCGGAGGCCACGAACCGGGAGCTCTTGGCGATGGCGTAGAGCTCGTCGCCGGTCCAGGTGCCCCAGCGATGGACGGGGCCGTAGGACTCGAGGGTGTTGTAGCGCTGCAACCGCACGCCGTCCCCCTTGTACTCGCCCGACTTGAACTTGAAGGAGTCGCCGTCGGACCAGCGGACGGTGGTGGGGACGCCGTTGAGTTCGATCACTCCCCACCCCTTCCGTTCCCGGGCCTCGTCGAGCTGTTCGGCGGTGGCCGCGTCGACCGAGGGCGCCTCGGGGGTGGGGCTCGGCTCGGGGCCGGGCCGGGTCGTCTTGCAGGAGCAGCCCACGACGAAGACGACGAGGAGTAGGGCAAGGATGCGGAGGTGCGGCATGAAGCGGGGATTCTGCCGGCGTTCCGTCGCCCGCGTCGGCAGGATGCGGCCGATGCGTCATCTGCTGCTGTCGGCGATCCTGCTCGCCGGGTGTGTCTCCGAGGATGTCGAGTGGGAGCCCGGCACCGACGGGCCTCGACCCGAGGAGTCCCCGGACTTCGTCATCCTCGCCGCCTCGGGGCACTGCCTCACGAACTGTCCCGCGTTCCCGCGCGAGAACCTGGTGAGCCAAGGCACCGCCGAGCGCATCGGCGATCTGCTCAACTCGTACGGGTGGAGCGTGGCGATCTTCCAGTACGCCGACGCCTTCTACAACCACCTCGCCAACGGCCAGGCGGTCCTCCCGTACAGCGAAGAGGCGCCCGTGCAGTTCGGGTTCCTGCAGATGCTGGCGGATCTCCAGGACATCCGGGATCTGTGGATCGGCGAGTTCCAGAACCCCACCGGGATCGTGCTGCTGGGGCACTCCCACGGCGTCGTCTGGACCCACACCCTGGCGACCCTGCGGTCGGACGTCCCCATCGACTTCCTCATCGACCTGGACGGCGACTCCCACGGCTGGGCGGACGAGGGCGACGAGTTCGTCACCGGCGACGGCTGGGGCCCGATCATCGAGCAGTACACCGAAGCCGAGGGCGTGATCTGGGACTACCCCATCGAGCAGGCGACGGACGCATGGCAGGTGTCCGGCCTGGACGAGCTGCAGGACATCGAGGACATCGTGCCGGGCCACGTGGCCTGGAACCTCGAGGTGCACGGGGACTCCTTCACGCTCCGCGACCAGGACCCCAACCACCGCTTCGACGGCACCGACCTCGGCATCATCGTGGGCGAGACCAACGAAGAGCACGACCGCCTGGACGACCCCGGCTCGCAGAGCATGGACTGGGTCCTCGAGCGCATGGCGGAGATCATCGACGGCAGCTAGGGGAGGTGGGGGGGCCCTGCCCGGCCGCGCGTCGGCGCCGGGCCGCGGCGCGTGGGCAACGGCGCGTGGGCAAAATTTCCCACTACGTCGGCGCCGGGCCGCCCGGCGGGCCTCAGATGGGAATCGTTGCCCGCGCCCGCAGCACCTCGCGCGCCCACCGCGCCACCACGTCGGCCATCCACTCGATGCGTCCGGGGATCGCCTCGAAGGTCTCCTCCACGATCCACAGCCGCTGATTCAGCTCGACCTGCAGGCCGGGCACGCCCGCGGCGGGGTTCGCGTGGGTGGCGACGCCGTAGCCGCCCGAGAAGGGATCGTTCATCGTCACGGACCCGGCGGGCTCGGAGCCGGGGGGCCCGGGCGGCGCGGGCGTGTCCAGCAGGAGCGCGGCGAGCCGACCCCGGGCGAACTCGGACAGCCCCACCGGACAGGACAGCCGGTCGCCGATCCCGAACTCGATGAGCTTGCTCGACGGGCGATTGCCGAGGACGGCGTCGGGCCGCGGGCGCCCGTGGTCCGGCGAGCGGACGGGCGCGGTCTCCATCATGGAGTGGGCGTCCATGTAGAAGGTCGTGCGCGGGTCGCGGGCCTGGGTCGCCACCTGCTCGTGATACGGCCGGTGGTACTCGAGGACCCGCACGTGGTGCTCGTGGATCCCCGGCCGACGCCCTTCTTTGTAGATGGAGCGTTCGCTGAAGTCGGTCGTCGGGAGCACCCCGCCCTCGGTCCGCTGATCCTCGGCCCGGTTCGGGTCCGCGACGTAGCGCGACCACGGATACACCACGCAGCGGGCCCCCGGCACCGCGTAGATGCGGTCGGTAAAGGCGTCGGACTGGGCTCGGAGGAAGGCGTCGTCGACGTGCGGGAGGAGGGCGTCGCGAAGCTCCGCAGGGATCGCGATCCCCGCGTGCGGAATGCCGATGACCAGCCCGGCCCCTGAGACTTCCGCCGACATGGCCGAAACAATACCGGCGCGCAACGTCCCCGTCGGGGTCACGGTGCCGATCTTTCGGAAGTCCGGAAAGACAAGAGCCGGTGCCCCCCGAAGGGAACACCGGCTCTCTACACATCGATGCTTT
>Ga0114933_10000714_pt1 | contig 39265 bp, 24 predicted proteins | sample 4SBtaG_FD_89691 | JGI IMG/M metagenome (GOLD analysis project Ga0114933, IMG submission 89691) | Deep subsurface microbial communities from Kolumbo volcano to uncover new lineages of life (NeLLi) - 4SBTROV12_W25 metaG | ecosystem: Environmental > Aquatic > Marine > Volcanic | place: Kolumbo... | reverse complement strand
TCGACCGGCATGAGATAACCGTTGCGATTAAAACTTGCAATTTGATCCATGGTCAGTGTTTGCGGTGACGTGTTTTCAACCGGAAAAAACTTTAGGTCCCTATCGATTTCGGTGACGTCACCGATGTCAGGAATGATTTTAAACTCTGGTTTGTTATTCATAGGGATTTTACATTTGAGGCACGCGTGCACTTAAGTGACGGCCTGAGTTAAGCCGGTCACGATTCAGATGGACAATATATGCGGTGATTGCACTATAATAAATAGCCCGAACGAATCCTGCCTATACGACGTTTTGTTGTATTTTCCTGCCTGACTACGCCCCGAGATCAAGAATGGCCCAGAGATCAAGAATGAGAATCCGGTTCACAATATGCGTTGTCTTACTTACCTTGTTGATGACGGCAACGTATTCACAGGCTGAATTGATTGCACATCCCACCGAATTCAAGCTCGTATACAACACGAGCCTGCAGCGACTAGTGGTATTAAACACCAAGGATGACCAAACAAGCGAAGTGACTGCTGAGGTTACTTATGCCGTAGCGGATCAAAGCGTCGCCCGTGTAGATGAATTCGGCGTAGTTCGACCGATTGGAGATGGAACGACAGCCATCACGATCAGTCACCCGGATGGACAAACTGAAGTCAGCGTGCAGGTCAGCGAGTCGGATCGATCGGCACCCGTTTCCTTTGAGTTAGATGTGCAGCCGATTCTTGCTGCCCGAGGATGTAGTGCAGGTGCATGCCACGGTAAGCAGCGTGGCCAAAACGGTTTCCAGTTATCGTTACTCGGATTTGATTCAAACTTCGATTTCAATGCGCTTACGCGTGAAGGTCGTGGGCGTCGCGTCTTTCCGGCAGCACCACACCAGAGCCTGCTGTTGACCAAGCCTGCCGGTCAGATGCCACACGGTGGAGGTGAACGGTTACCGGCAGACGGCGTGGATTACAACACGATTTTGCGATGGATCAATGATGGCATGCCACGCAGCGTTCCGGATGAGCCAACACTAACCGGGGTAACGGTATTTCCTGCGTTGCGGGACATGCGTCCAAATGAATCCCAACAATTGGTTGTGACCGCTCACTACTCCAACGGGTCGAACCGCGACGTTACCGGTCAGACAGCATTTCAATCTAACGAGAGTGCAATTGTTGGCGTGGATGATCTGGGCAAGGTGACAGCAGGCCCAATTGCTGGTGAAGCTACAATCATGGCAAGATTTATGGGTGCCATTGCCACCACCAAGGTGCTCATACCTCTTGCGGGTGAAGTGCCGGATTCCGAGTACGAGAAGCTGCCGGTGAAGAATTTTATCGACCAGTTAGTCTGGGAAAAACTGAAACGCTTGAGAATCACACCGAGCGGGACTTGCAGCGATTCTACATTTATCCGTCGCGTCTACGTAGATATTATCGGGCGTCTGCCAAGTCCTGATGAAACTCGCGATTTTATAAACTCTGAAGCAGCAGATAAGCGTGATGCACTTGTGGATCAACTGTTGGATATGCCAGAGTATGCCGATCACTGGGCGAACAAGTGGGTGGATCTTCTTCGTCCCAATCCATACCGTGTCGGAATAAAAGCGGTTCTCAATTATGACAACTGGATTCGGACGGCGTTTCGCGAGAACAGACCGTATGATGAATTTGTTTACCAGTTGGTTACAGCCCAGGGTAGTACGTGGCGAAACGGTGCGGTAACTCTATTTAGAGACAGGCGATCACCGGATGAGATAACAACGCTTATTAGCCAGTTGTTCCTTGGAATTCGATTGGATTGTGCAAAATGTCACCATCATCCGTTTGAAAGATGGAGCCAGGAGGATTTCTATTCATTGGCAGCATTCTTCGCTGATGTTGGCCGTAAAGGGACTGGACTCTCGCCACCAATTTCCGGTGGTGAAGAAATGATCATCACAAATGCCTCGCCGGGTTCAGTAAGCCACCCTCTCACCAATGAAGTATTGCCACCACGCCCGTTGTTTGGCGAATTTGAACGGCAGGAAATTGAGACGAAGAGAGAGTCGCTGGCTCGATGGATGACAGATGGTAAAAACCCCTACTTCTCTCAAGTTATGGCTAATCGGGTCTGGGAAGACATGATGGGTCGCGGTATCGTCAGTCCGGTCGATGATCTTCGAGCAACCAATCCACCAAGTAATGCACCACTGCTGGTGGCACTGGGGGAATACTTCAAAGACAAACAATTCAATATTAAAGAACTCATTGCGGTCATTGCAAAATCTCATGTCTATGAGTTAAGCAGTGAACCGAATGAGCGCAATGTTGCAGACAATCGAAACTACTCTCGCCATTACCGTTCACGACTACGAGCGGAAGTGTTATTGGATGCAGTCAGCGATATAACGGCTGTACCAGAGTCATTTTCAGCGATGGTGAGTGGTAGTCGTGCAAACCAGATTTGGACGCATCGCGTTTCAAATCTGTTTCTTGATACATTTGGACGACCTGATCCAAATCAGGATCCGCCATGTGAGCGCACAGGTGAGTCGACCGTTACACAGGTCTTACACCTGATGAACTCGCCCAATCTGCACTCCAAAGTGACAAAAGAAAAAAACATGTTGGCTGAGTGGATCGAGGCTGAATTGCCAGTCGATGAAGTCATCGATCGAATTTACTTGAGTTGTTACAGTCGCCATCCGAGTGACCCGGAACTGACGATCTGTCGCGGTGTATTTGCGGCTGACGGAGTCACTCAGCGTCAGGCAGCACAGGACATTATGTGGGCGTTAATCAATACCCCGGAATTTATGTTTAAAGACTAAGGGGTCGCCGATGAACATTTTACGAGTACGCGTGATCGGCACGATCTACACGATCTGCATGAGTTGCACGATCTACATGGTGATAGCGGTTGCGATACTGCCAAGTCTCGTGGTTGCAGCACCACCGAGTCTGACACAACTATTCCCGGCAGGTATCGGCCGTGGAGGTGCCTACCGTGTACAGTTGGAAGGCACATTTGATTCTTGGCCCGTTGAAGTCCTGGCAGATCGCGATGGACTAGAGATCGAAGTCACCGAAGAGAAGGGCGTCGTCAATATTACGGCCAAAGCGGATACGCTTTCAGGCGTTTATTATCTACGTGCGGTCAACTCAGAAGGGGCATCGACACTACGACCAATCGTGGTTGGTACGCTCGCAAATTTCACCGAATCTGAGCCTAATCATGAGCAGGGTGGTTGGAATGAGGTAGATCTGCCAGTCACCGTAAATGGGAAATTGGCTTCGTCAGCCGATGTCGATCAATTCAGCGTCGTACTGGATAAAGGCCAGACCTTTGTCGCTGCATTGCAGGGCAATCGTATTCTTGGTTCTCCGATGGATGCGATACTTCAAGTCGCTGATGAAAGAGGTTTTGTTGTTGCCCAAAACGATGATGAGCGAGGATATGACCCGATGGTGTCGTTTACCGCACCACACAGCGGCACGTTTGTAGTGAGGCTCTTTGCCTTTCCAGTGAAACCAAACAGCTCCATCGCATTTTCAGCCCAAGGGTCGTACATTTATCGTCTGACGCTTTCCAATCAGGCATATTTGCAATACACACTGCCGCTTGGTGTCAGCGGTGAGCAACGGGAAGTCGAACTGGTCGGTGCAGGTCTACAGGGTGTGAAGAAGATTCTGGACACTCCAATGCCCAAGTCCGCTGCTGGCATATTGATGTTTGCGGGTGTAGCAGGTGAAAGTGACATTGTTGATTCTGGAATCACCCATTTGGTTGCCACCCTAGAGAGCAGTAAGGAAACTCCGCAGGCGATTACTGTTCCGGCAAGTGTCAGCGGAGTAATCGAGTCGCCATCAGATGTGGACGTCTTCCAGCTTGATGTTGTTAAGGATGAACAGTTTGAGATTAGCGTCGAGTCGAGAAAACTTGGATTTGCGGCGGATGCTCACTTGGAACTATTTGATGCGGAAGGTAAATCGCTCACGGTTAAGGATGATGCATCGGGGTCTGAATACGATCCAGGCACGATCACATACAAGGCAACGGTGGATGGTCCGATATTTGTACATGTTCGCGATGCATTTCGTCACGGCGGGCCAAGGCACGTCTACAGGATGACCATTCAGAAGTCTGCACCTAGATATACTCTGGAACTGGCGGCGGATACCTATATCAAGAAAGCAGCCGAGGCACTTGAAATCCCGATAACGGTGACACGGCTTGCAGGTGAGGCATCCACGATCAGCATCGCCATCGACGGTTTACCAGATGGTCTGACATGTGCAGCGGTCGTTTCTGATCCTGGGAACGACAGCAAAGCTAAGGTCACTCTGAAAATCGAAGGTGCGGCCGCGTTTAAGGGCCCCTTGTCTATCATCGGATCGGTAGAAGGCAAAGAAGAAAAGGTAACTGCAACGCACAGTCTCGTAGGCACGCATTACCGAGCGAGCCTGTTATATTTCGTTAGTCTTGGCGAGTAGATCGAATCGCTTTAACTGTGCAAAACCCAGCCGCCGTCGACGTTAATTGTCTGACCTGTCATGTTGCGTGCTCGATTTGATGCCAGGAAGACAATCGCATTGGCGATGTCATCTCCGGTTTGCCATTGGCCAAGGGCGGTTAAACTACGGATCTTCGATTCAGCCCATGTGTCGTAATCCAGACGTTCTTCATCTGCTGCCTGGTCATACCATGACTGCCAAACACTCTGATTGATGGTCGTCTTTACCATGCCGGGTGAAACGCAATTTGCACGCAGTCCGTATTCCGCGATGTCCTTGGCCACCACTTGCATCCAATTGATAAGAGCTGCTTTTGCTGCGCTGTATGGAGGATCTGTTTGTGAACCGATTTGGCCAGCCACGGAAGTGATATAGCCGAATGAACCGGAGTCATGCTCTTTTACATGATGAATCCAGGCTTGCGTTATATTCACTGCACCGATTAGGTTGATCTCGATGATACGAGGCCAGTCAGATGGTTCGAGATTCCAAAATGGAAAGCCGAATTTTCCACTGCCAGCGCCAGCAGCGTAAACCACATGTTGCACACTGAATGATTCCGATGCGTGTTCTTTGGCTAACTGTTCACATCGTGGATGATCGGTGGCATCCGCGATGATTCCGCGTGTTTGCACTCCGGTCGACTCTGCTAGTTTTGTTGCACTTTCTTCAACATTGGGGTCGACATCCCAAATCACGACATTGCATCCTTCTTTGGCAAACCGCTCCGCGATGCAGTATCCAATGCCCTTTGCGCCGCCGACAACAAGCGCACCTTCACCATTCAGATTTAAGTCCATGTTGCTCTGCCTATGAAGCGAAGATGATTCGCCAAAGATCGTCTATTCTAAGAAGTTAACCGTATAATTTAACGGCTTCTGATGCGCTAATGCGGCGCGCTTTGATTCGGCCACCTTTTAGGCGTTCACCATTGGGATCGATATGAACCCGGCCACTTCCTTTTCCTTCTTCCAAGTTGATCACGTGGATATTGAAAATGTACCCTTCATCACTTGTGGCTTCAAACCAGTGTACGTTGTCTTTGTGATCAGAGATGGTTGAATACTGTGCAGCTTTGAACTGATCATCAATGGTTGGCCTAATAATCATGTGCGTATCAGTGTCTTCAAGCCGATCATAGTGACGACCGTGGAAGCTTCCTTTAAGAACAACGAAGCCGGTTGCCATATTGTCATGTCCATGAGGAACGACGCTTTGTCCCTTCTTCATTTTGAAGACCTGATGTCCAAATATCAGATTGGTTGGCAGGCCTTCAACTTCTGGAAACTTAAAACTGATAGCGCGTTCACCTTTTTCTCTAAATGGAACGCTGCTAATTCGGCCGCCAAAGTCGATGAATTTCAACAAGTCTTCAAGGTCAACCTTTTTGAATAATCCTTCGCAATGTTCCTGCCATTGGATCTGGCTTAACTTTTTCCCCTTTAGGTCGTTTCCTAGATCATGTAAATCGGCGAGCCACTTACCGGTGACAGATTTCGTCTCAGCGCTAAATAAATCTTCGGTTGCCAGAGTTTCCAGCAGAGAAAATGTCAAAAGGGAGCTAAGCGTAGCACGATTGAATTGTCGTCGGTTTTGTTCTTGCATGATTCCGTCTCGTATAAAGAGTTAAACAAGCTACGCATCAGCATATCCTATTTAGTTGTGAATAACACAGCGATCGGCTGCTAAGTTTGCGGACTTTAAAATTCAGTATTGAGCAAACAGAATCGCTTGTAATACAATCCTCAGAACCGGTCACCCATTCGGTACCAGAAATGGATGAATGAGCGTGACTGGGTATCGATGGATCGAACAATCAGGAAAAGGCAATGATCAACGTAAACAAGCTGACAGATCTACACAAACATCTTGTAGAGAAGTGGCACGAAGATGAAATCTCCAATCCGTATGTAGGCATGGAGGCACTTGTATGTACACAATTCAGTTTCAACTTTCAGTTATGGCACGAAGAAGACATTGCCCGTAGTCGCGATGTTGGTGATGAGAAAATTGCTGTAGTGAAACGAAATATCGATGGCTTCAATCAAAATCGTAACGATTGGATTGAGAAGATTGATGACTATATTTCCGATCAGCTTGAAGAACTGGGAATTGAAGCTGAAGCCGGTGCACGCTTAAACACGGAGACACCGGGAAGTGTAATAGATCGATTAAGCATTCTGGCATTGCGTATCTATCACATGGAAGAACAAGCAGGTCGTCAGGATGCGACTGATGAACATCGTGAAAAGGCACAGCAGAAATTGGCTGTATGTTTCCTGCAGATGGATAACCTGTCGCGATCACTGCAGGAATTGATCGACGATATCTACGCGGGCAAAATGACTCATCGTACATATCGACAATTTAAAATGTACAACGATCCAACGATGAATCCGTACTTGTACAAGGCGCAACAACGTCTAGCCGGCTAGGCTGGTTTCACGGTTGTCGCAATCGTGTGTGACTGTGGAAGTCGTGGTATGATCCAATTGGATGGCCCGCCCGCCCGCGAAGAGGGTGGGGCGGGCTTTTTTTGTAATACTTAATTCAACTAGTTTGAAAATGCACGTATCCATATCCAGATATATCGTAATATTGGCATTCGCAGCCATGACCGGAGCCATGATCGGAGGATGCGGCGGTGGCGCGGTAGGAGAGTCTGATGCGTTGGCCAGTTCGAGCGACTCTTCTCGCACGATCGCTGCAAGACGCGATGCTCTGAAGGAATTGACGGCAACGGCGCTAATCACGGCTGACTTGCGGTTGAAAATCGAAGCAGCTGACTCTGTTGCACAAATCCAGAGCCTTACAACGCAAGCCATTGATGCGTTTCTCGCAGAGCATGAATTCGATGGCAAGGCAGCCTTCAAAATGCTTGAAAAAGTATGCGCACTTGGCAGCCGCACAAGCGGATCTGATGGTATGCGGAAACAGCAGGAGTTGTTGCTAGATACGTTTGAGAAGCTTGATGCCGAAGTGGAAATGCAGTTGTTTTCAGCACGGCATCCAATCGATGGTAGTGCCGTTCCGATGGCAAACATGATTATCCAGTGGCATCCAAATCGCACAAAGCGAGTGATGCTTTGTGCGCATTACGATACACGTCCGTTTCCGGACAACGACCCGGATCCAGATAAACACAAAGCACTGTTTGTCGGTGCAAACGATGGTGCTAGCGGGGTTGGCTTACTGGTCGAACTAGGGCGGTTCATGAAGGATCTGCAGGGCGATGTCGGTGTAGACTTTGTGCTATTTGATGGAGAAGAGTTGGTGTTTGAAAGCCAACGTGATCCGTTTTTCCTTGGCTCAGAACACTTTGCGCGTGAAGTGGCTGCCGGTGCACTTGAACAGCAATATGAAGCTGCGGTCCTTCTCGATATGGTTGCTGATAAAGAACTGCAGCTTTATCAGGAAATCAACAGTTGCCGTTATGCAAATGATCTGGTTCAGGAAGTTTGGGGTGTGGCCAGAAGACTTGGCATCAGACAGTTCTTTTCTCGACGACGGCATGAAGTTCGGGATGATCACCTGGCTCTAAATGAAATCGCGAGAATCCCGGCAATTGATATTATCGACTTTGATTACCCGAGGCCATCATCGGGCCGCACGACGTATTGGCATACGACCAATGACGTGCCACAAAACTGCTCAGCCGTATCACTCGCCCGTGTCGGTACGGTAATGCTCGAGTGGCTGAGGCAGCGAGTAGGTAACTAGCATCACTACCGGTGCTGCAACATCAGCTAAAATCTAATCTGATGGTTACGGATAAGTTTAAGCAACAGGAATATAGCATCGTGTCAGAACAGAATTTTGAAATCGCTGTCTATCCGGGAGACGGCATCGGGCCAGAGGTTACATGCGAGGCGATTCGTGTTCTGGATGTGGTAGCTCAGCAGCATGGATTTACCCTATCTAAACGCTATTTGGACTGGGGATATGACTACTGGAAACAGCACGGACAACCGGCACCGGATGGATTCGTGGACTCGCTGCGCGACGTTGACGCCATATTCCTCGGTGCCGTTGGATGGCCGGATGATATGCCGGACCATCTCTCCTTGGCACCGTTGGTCTCGATCCGTCAGGCATTTGACCAATATGCATGTATTCGACCGGCAAGATTATTGCCGGGTTTGACGAGCGTCCTCGCTGGTAAGGGGCCGGATGACATTGACATCATGGTAATTCGGGAAAACTCGGAAGGTGAATACATCGATAATGGCGGAAGATTTAAGCAGGGCACAGCTGACGAAGTAGCCATTCAAACGGCACTGCATACGCGAAAAGGTGTTGAACGAATTCTGCGATTCGGTTTTGAACAAGCGCGAACACGACGTCGCCATTTAACAATGGTGACGAAGTCCAATGCACAGCGCTATTCATACGTGATGTGGGATGACATCTTGGAAGAGATCAAGGGTGACTATCCGGATGTCGAGACGGTTCGGCAACATTGCGACGCGGCCGTGATGAACTTTGTGCGATGGCCTGAACGATTTGATGTCGTGGTAGCTTCAAATCTGTTTGGTGACTTGCTTACTGATCTTGGTGGAATTCTTGGTGGTGGTTTGGGGCTGGCTCCCAGTTGTAATGTAAATCCAGAGAAGAATTTTCCATCTATGTTTGAGCCGGTACACGGATCAGCACCGGATATTGCCGGGCAGGGAATTGCGAATCCGGTGGCGGCAGTCTTGAGCCTTGTCATGATGCTCGATCATCTGGGGCAACCAGTCGCTGCAAAACAGATACAAGCCGCAGTAGAGTCAGCAATCCTGGCGGGCCATAAGACACCGGATCTCGGCGGTGAATTGTCTACACAGCAGATGGGCGACGCAATCATCAGTAAGCTGGCGTCTTCGGATTGCTAAATCAGGTGAAACATAGCAACGATGGGTCTCGAAAGCTAAGATATAGCTTGTTATGAATGCTCGTTTCTATATCAACGCCACTTGCTTATTCTTGATGCTCTCAAGCATCGGAAACAATGATCGATGTTTTGCTCAGGAGCCGAAGCAGGCAGACCCAGCAGATCAGGCAGACGAAGCTGCTTCGCTTGGGAAATGGCTTAGCGACTTGTCCTCAAAGACATTTTTTGACCGCGAACAAGCTACGCTGAATCTCATTGGGAGGGGCCCGTCGGTTATCGAACCGCTTGTTGCTTCGATTCCTATGCAGAATTACGAAGGCACGTCCCGTGTGATGTTCGTTTTGCGACAGCTTGCACTTAAAGCCACTGGCGACAATATCGAGATTGCAAGAGAAGCTCTGGAGCGGCTTGCGGCCAATGAATCGCGTCGGATTTCCAGACGAGCTTCGACTGTTCTGGATGAGTTGAATGAAATACGGCAGGGTGAAGCCGTAAAACAGATAGTGGCACTTGGTGGCAGTGTAAACCGAGAAAGTATTCCGGTTGGGCAGCAATTCATGACGTTTCTCACCGTGCGAATCGGTGAAAAATGGACCGGTGGTGTGGATGACCTGAAACATCTCAAGTGGATCGGTCAGGCAGAGGCCATTCATGTCGAAGGTGAACAGGTCACTGATGATTGGTTGTTACACATCGGAAAGATGCGAAATCTAAAGAGTCTGATCCTCAAACGTGGAATAGTTAGTGACGTTGGTATCGATCATCTAAGTAATCTTCAAAAGCTGATCAACGTTGAATTCTTCTATATCCAGATTGGCAACCCAAGTCTGGACACGATCCTGAAGTGGAAGCAGACATTGCAGTACTTGAAGATTTACGGATCGGCTATGAGCGAGGAAACACCTGACCGCATCAAGGCCGGCATTCCTGGTATCGATCTAGACTTTCGACTTGGCGCATTTCTTGGAGTCGCGTGTCCTCGTCCTCCGGAGCCTTGTTTTGTTTCATCCATCCAGCCAAACTCCGGAGCACTAAAAGCCGGGATCCTTTCTGGTGATTTGATCATTGGGATGGATGATGAAGAAATCGATACTTTCGACGATCTACGAAAGGTCATTAGCCGATATGCGTCGGGTGAAAAGACGATGGTTGATTTCATTCGTCCGATTGAAACCCGTCTTAAGCAATTTCTGAGAACGGAAGACGTTGCATTCAATATTGAAGTGGAGGATCATCCAAATCGTCTTGGCGCAGTAGTGAAGTCCGTTCCGGAGGATTCTGCATGGCACAAAGTTGGTTTAAAGCCAGGCGATGTGATTCGCGAGCTGGATAACGCTGAGGTCTTTTCTGCTAAGGCCTTCAAGGACATCTTTGATAACACGGCTATTGGCCAGGTCATGCGAATGAGCGTGATAACGAAGCATGAAAAACGCCGTGTTGAAGTGACGTTTGGCGAATGGGAATAAGTCCCCAGGCAAAGCTCCTGCCGATCCACGCTATCAAAACGGCGACGCATTGAGGCTAAGGCGGCGTGTGATCGCTTGCCATCGCTCACGTCGCCTATCATCGCTCCGCTCTGCCTGACGATGCTCGGATCGTTCTTACCGAAAGGCCTTCGTCGTCCGTCGCAAACCCCGCCAATGTTAATCGGTAACGATTTTATGGATTTTGTGGATTGTCACCGTGTAGTTGACCGACAAGTAAGAATAACGCGACCAATGTGCGCCCTATGTATCCTCGTTGTCGGAGTTAACTAAATGTCAGTGGTAAGACTAACACTCTGTTTGACAATTATCTCAGCATTTACCGGCTGTGGTGCCTTACGGAATATTACAGATAACAAATACCGTCCAACGCGTGAGCTTGCAGAAACTGAATCTGCACATTGTGAGTATTGCAAAAAAGCGCATCCGGATCCGCCATTCAAGGGCGTGCACGATGCCATTGATAAGCACATCAATACGGACGGATTCCAGGATAGCTTCTGGTACAACCCATACGACGCACGTACAGGCTCTGAAGGGGCAGCCGATGCGGATTCAGCCGGATTCCGGACTCCTCGAAGCAAAGCGGATGGTAGTCGGCAGGCAAACAAGGTCGGTGGGCCGGTTGTAACGAAATAACCGAAGTGTAATACGTCGTATTACCACCTTCATCGGACGTAACAATGCTTGTTACAACATTTCTGAAGTTAATCACGGCGAAATACGGATGGCTGATTCTTGCTCAGCAGGAGCGTTTTGAGCGAGGGTAGTTAATCTACCGTATAGGCGTTGGCGGTGTAATTCTCGCCATTGTGATCCTTGTGCTTGCAGTAATCTTTCGACGTCCTAAACCGAAGTCCGACGACAATTAATAGAGTGTCTAAGATGGTACGATGGAATCGATGACTATCTAAGTGGTCATCGTCTCCATATCACTCCGGGGCAGGGATTGCCTTTCAAAAAAGAATCAATCGAGTCATGGCATCAACGGGTATCCAGTTATTTCTGGACATGCTGGCGGCGGCCGGCGTCGACACTATTTTTGGTAATCCGGGATCAACGGAATTGCCTCTGAACGACGCTCTGGTCGATGACCAACGCTTTCGCTACATCCTGGGCCTGCAGGAAGTACCCGTGATGAGTATGGCAGATGGCTATAGCATGGCCGGTAATCGGTTGGGTGTTGTGAATCTGCATATTTGCCCGGGCCTTGGAAATGCCATGGGAATGCTCTACAACGCATATCGCGAGGGCACACCTTTATTGGTTACAGTCGGTCAACAGGATCGCCGGTTGAGCTTTGATGAACCGATACTCGGCGGTGACATGTTAGCGGTTACCAAACCCTGGACAAAGTGTGGCATCGAAGTTAATCGGATCCAAGATCTTCCAATGGCGATTAAGCGATGCATTCAGGCTGCGCTTACGCCGCCTACAGGCCCAGTATTCCTGAGCTTACCCGTTGATCTGCAGATGGAATTAACAGAAGCTAGTAATCTTCCAGCGGTTACATTGCCTAACGTGCACACGCGACCGCCACGCGACTCGATTGAGCAGGCCGTAGCGCTGCTTGCCACGGCTACCAATCCAGCAATTATTGCCGGTAGCCGACTCGTTGAACTTCAGGCAGAAGGCGAGTTGGTTCAACTGGCAGAAGCCATTGGAGCACCTGTGTATGTTGAGCCGGGAACAACGCACGGCCGGTTACCAATTCGATCGGATCATCCGCTAAATGGGCAGGGGCTGCCACCATGGGCACCTGGAATTAAAGAACGATTGTCAGGCCATGATGTCATTTTGGTTACCGGAATGGACTTATTTCGCCTTTACATCTACATGGAGCCATCCAATGCAATCCCGGAAACGGCAGCGGTGATTCACATCGATGAAGATCCTGAGCAAATTGGAAAGAACCACGACGTTGCTGTGGGTGTGGTTGGTCATTCCAAAATAGCTTTGTCCGAGATTACCCATGTGTTTAACGAGCATCTTGATGAAGTAACGGCGTCCAGGGTGCGGCAGCGTACAAAAACGATCACAGAGGACCTGCAGGCCAGTCGTCAGAAGTTGCAAGCCGAAGTTGATAGCCAACTTTCAAGTGAACCGCTCACGCCATTGGGATTGATGGGTGCCATTGGGCGTGTCCTCCCTGAAGATGCGGCCGTTATTGAAGAAGCCGTGACCACCACCAATACGACGTTAGAACGGCTCGGTGCCATTAAGAACACGACGGGCTATTTTGGTCATCGTGGTTGGGGATTGGGTTGGGGGCTGGGATGTACATTAGGTGCTCAGCTTGCCTGGCCTGATCGTCCGGTACTGGGCATCCTCGGCGAAGGATCCGCCATGTATGGGATTCAGGGACTATGGTCGGCGGCGCGTTACAACATCCCGGCAACGTTCTTAATCTGCAACAACGCACAGTACCACATCCTCAAGGTCTGCGGTCAAACCATGGGGTTGCCACAGGCAAATGCCGGTGAGTTTGAGGGACTTGATCTGATACAGCCAGACCTGGACGTGGTGGGAATCGCCCGAGGTTTTGGCATCGAGGCTGTACGTGTATCTAAAGCGAGCGAAGTAAGCGACACGCTTCGCGAGGCGTTCTCGACTGATAAACCACTGCTGATTGACGTACCGATTACACGGGAAACGAAGAGTGAACTCAATTACGGCTAGCGGTTTACTCTTTAAAGTCACCAGCGGTAACGATGATCAGCTTTTCCGGTTTAATGTACTTCCTCAACATCGAGTTGACTTTCTCGACGTCAAGTTCAGAGATATTTTGCTCGAGATCTTTCGTCGACTGGATATCGCGATCAGCCGATAGCAGCGATGACCAAAGTCCCATAAGACCATCATCTGATGACCGGGAAACCAGATTACTTTGCAGGATCGAAGTCTTGGCGCGATCCAGTTCGTCCTGAGTGATACCGTCTTTCAGGAGTCGCTTTAACTCTTCATCAATTGCCTTAACAACCTTGGGAGAATTCTCAGGGTTGGAGATGGCATAGATCATCAAACGGCTGAGATTTTCCTTTGGATAGCTGCGATACATCGAGGCGATTCCGTATGACAACCCATCTTTTTGGCGGACTCGATCAGCAAGACGTGAAGACAGCGATCCACCACCTAAAATGTGATTTCCGATAACGAGTGACGGATAATCCTCGTGCATGCGGCCAACGGGAATCTGCATGGCCGATAGATACATCGAGTTCTTCTTATCCGGAGTGATAATTTTTTCGTGGCTGCCTGGGATATCCAGAAATGCCTGCCGCGGAATGCGGGAATACTTCTGAGTTGAAACTAAGTCACCGATGGATTCATCGATCGCCTGCTTCACAGCTTCTGATTCAAAGTCGCCGACGACGATTAGCTCTCCATTGGAATTGTCGAGGTATTCGTCATAAATGGCTTTGATATCGCTAAGCTGCAGTTCAGTGAGTTCCTGCATCTGCTGTTCATACGTATGATGTGCGCGAACATCGTCGTTGTCATATGGAAACAGCTTACGCGTGATTAGATTAACGGCGAGTTGTTGCGGGTCCGTACTTGCTGCTTCAAGCAGAGCTACCTGCTGTTGAATGAGTACTTCAAATTCATCTTCCGGGAAAATCGGATCCTGTAGAATCTGTCTGGCAATACCCAGCGTTGCTGCCAGATTCTCCTGTTTGACCTGAATGGAAACCGAGAGAGTTCCCAATCCGCTTGATACGCTCAAAGACGCTCCCAGCTTGTCGAGCGCATCCTGGATCTGCTGATGATCCATAGTTGAAGTGCCACGGGACATGACATCGCCAAGATAGCTGCACGCTTCTTCACGTCCTTTCAGGCTCTCCAGATCTCCAAATTTCAAGTTGAGGCTCAGTGCGACCATTTCGCCTCGGGACTTCTTGGGAAGTAACGCGACCTGCACACCTTTGCTGAGCGTGGTGAGTGTTGTACGTTTTTCAATGTTGTCGAGAGTATTCTCAAACCGTTCGCCTGCAGCGATGGTCTCGCGTCCTTGGTAATCCTTGACCATCTCAGCGATGCTTGGCGCTGCAGGGATCTTAACCAGCTGTGGCTCTTCCGTTGGAATGAACATACCAACGGTACGGTTGCTTTGTCGCAGATACTGCTTTGCAACACGTTGAACATCATCCGCTGTCACTTTCTCGATTCGATCGCGATAAAGGAAGAACAGACGCCAGTCACCCTGTGCGGCCCAGTTACTCAGTTGCACGGCCAACCCGGTTGTGTTCGCAAGCTCTTTCTCTCGTTGAGTAGCGACCTGTTGAAGCACTCGCTCAACTTCCTCATCTGTAACACCTTCATCGCCAATTTTCTCGATTTCAGCGATCATCACATCGCGAACTGTTTCGACGTTGTCGACTTCAGCTGCCTGTGAATAAAACAACATCATTCCTGGGTCATGCAGTGCATAAGTGCCGCCGGAAATAGAGCTGGCGATTTTCGATTCAACCAATGCCTTGTACAATCGGCCAGCCGGTTCGATAGCAAGGATGTAGCTCAATACATCGACGGCTGCGAAGTCAGGATGTCCCCCAGACGGTACGTGATAGGTCACGCCTGCATAAGCTGCACTTCCTACTCTGCGAAGGGTGATGCTCTTTTCACCGTCTTGTGCGGGCTCGTCGGTATATGTTTTCGGAAGCTGTCGCGTCGGTTTTTCAATGGCTCCAAAGTGCTTAGCGATATAACCAAGAGCTTTCTCTTCATCGAACTGTCCGGCGACAATCAGAAGTGCGTTATCCGGTTGGTAGTACTTACGATAAAACGCTCGTAGATTTGGTAGCGGCACACGTTCGATATCACTACGGTTTCCGATTGTGGATTTTCCGTAGTTATGCCATTCAAACGCTGCTGCATTCATCTTTTGCATCAGGATACGGGTAGGACTGTTTTCTCCACGTTCAAATTCATTCCGAACGACTGTCATCTCAGATTCAAGATCTTCGCCCTTGATATAACTATTGATCATACGGTCAGCTTCCAGATGGATTACAGCTTCGAGGTTTTCGTCGCTCGCTGGTAGAGTCTCGTAGTAATTCGTTCTGTCAAACCATGTTGTCCCGTTAAACGTAGCACCTTTTTCCGTGAGCAGTTTAGGGATATTGGGATGTGTAGGTGTGCCTTTGAAAACCATATGTTCAAGCAGATGAGCCATACCGGTTTCGCCGTAACCTTCATGACGTGAACCAACAAATACAGTGAGATTGACCGTTACGGTTGGCCGTGATTCGTCAGGATAAAGAAGGATCTGTAAACCGTTATCGAGTTCGTATTGAGTGATACCTTCAACGGTGGCCCCTTTGGCAATTTCAGCCGCTGTCGTGCTGTGTGCATTCACAAGCACAGCCAACAGAGCCAGCATCCAGATGGTGGGATTAAACGAAGTGTTACGGTTACTTTGATTTCTAAACACAGTCATTTTCCTTTGTTACTCAACGCGTTCTCAACACGGGAGAGGTGCTAATAGATATTAAAAACTAAGTCTAAAAGCACTCATTCATGTTGATAGCCTACCACGTAATTACATCATTCGTAAACGAGTTTAAGCACCAGAATGCGATATGGCCTTACCCACGAAATCACGGCTTTAGATGGATACGTTTTTTGTCCCAGTTGAGCTGCTTTGCAACTGCTCGTGTGAATGGGAGTTTCTCGCTTTCGATATCAGGCAGTACCAGGCGTGATTGTTGTCCGGCGGCAGCAATCACCTCATCAAAACTCACAAATCGACTTGAGTTTAGTAATGCCGGGCCATCATCATAGTCATCCGGTAGCTGGGAAATCCCTATATGATCTGGCGCCTCAAACAGGCCGGCATAGATCACTACCCCCGCCATTTCATGCATCCCACCCAGATATACCTTGCTTGTTTGGCAAACATCAAGCGTGCGAAGCGTCTGTACACCTCTGCGTATATCAAGAATCTGCATTCCTTTGAGTGACTCCCCGAGTAGATAGAATCGTCGCTTGATTTGTGTTTGTTTGAAGCTGTCTTGGTTCCATGCGGTTCGCCCTATTCCGCGTGGAGTAAGGTATGCCCACACAACGTCATCCTTAAGGGCTGCATCACGAAACTTCTCAAAATTCGGGATTGTTTCGATTGCCTTTGACGGAATTGTTTCTTCGTTAAGTGCATCCGTCTTACCAAATGGCTCTCCATAAAACACAAGAAAGTCATTCCAGTCGGATTCGGATTGGGCATGAATCATCGTCAACTTTGCCTGCTCAAGTCCTTGGCGATGCACGGTGTAGAGTCGAAGCTCAATACCCAGCTGGCTCGTGAAATCATACGCACTCATTTCCAAGTCTTGAACGATCGCTGTGTGTACCTTACGTACGTTTAAGTCCACAGGTTTTGCAGGCCATGCTCTGAATGACTTCTTAAGTAGTGTGTCTTTTGTAACAGTAGCAAACTCCCTTAATTCATCTTCTGTTGACGGCACGTTTGCGGTGTCTGCCTGCTTCACGAAGCTGTGACTGATTGAGGTATTTAATTCCCCGTCGGGATTGCCATTTTGAAATACCTGCAATTCGTCGGGTTCAAAATACTTGTGAGCTGCTTTTTCAATCAAAGAGTCATCATTTTTCAGGTAGTGATTGAACCATCGAAATGCGTGTACGCGTAATTCCTGAGTGTCTTTATGGGGACCTGCCGTGATGTGAAGAGAGATCTGATCACCGGCGCCAAGCAAGTCATAGACCTGTTTGGTTTTAACGAATGTACGGTAGACGCCGTCGAGCGGGAAAATCCCATCATTATCTGTATTGCTAATCAGTAGCGGTCGGGGTGCAACTAAAGCGGCAACCATGGGGTAGTCCCATTGGTATGTATTTACCATGAACATACAGTCGCAATGCCCTTCGACCGTGCCATCCACTACATGATTTCGCATATCGGTGATGCCAGCTACAGGCACTGCCACCTTAATACGCTGATCTAAAGCAGCAATCCACCAACTGTAAGCGCCACCGCCGCTTCGTCCGGTTACTCCCAGACGTTCTCCATCAACCTCTTTGCGGCTTTGCAGGTAATCCAGTGCGCGAATGCAATTCCATGCTTCGACACCGGCAGGTGTATATCCTCGATTAAGCCACCACCACAATCCGTAACGGTAAGTGCCATGGTGAATTCCCTCTATTTCACCGAGTTGAAGCGTATCAATGGTCAGGCATACATAACCATTTCTCGCAAACCAACTGCCATGATGGTGGTAATGAACTTTATTGCCGTACGAGATTCCATTTTCTTTCACTGCGCCATGGCCACATACGTATAGTATGGCCGGTAGCTTTTCATCCCGTTGCTTTGGTACATAGAGATTTCCGGTTACGTAGAGACCAGGCCGGGACTGGAATTGAATATTCTCAACGGTAAATTCCTCGTGTTCTACTTTGCCAGTAATTTGGGTCATCAACGGCGTTCGTTCAGGCATGGGATTCAGGCCGAGCATCTCCTGCAATTGCTCAACGTAGGTTGCTCGTTGTTCCAGCCAGTCATCGCGAGAGTTTATCTCGGAGAGAAAATCATTTTCGATTAGTTTTGTCTGCTGCTCGAAATAGCTGGTGATCATCTGATCACCGCGGGATGTGTCAGATTTGTTTGTCTGATCGTTCGATTGAGCAGATGCCACAGCAGAGAATAAAACGGACAGAAGGATCGGAATGGCTCGTTTTTTTGCAGTATTCATGCCCAAGTTTTATCACGAACCCAATTGGGAATCCACAAAAGGAGTTAGCTTCGTAACCCTACAGATTCATACAGAAGAAGTATTCCGAATAGGGCTCAAAGCTGTCGTCCATATTCCGGATGTCACCTGTGTCATGGAAACCGAAGGACTTAAAGAAGCCATGTGCCTGTGTGAATCTGGAATCCGACCAGAATTCGATTCGCTTAAATCCACGGTGTTTTGCCCAGTCGACTGCCCATTGCATTAGTAGCTTCCCGCAGCCTGTTCCTCTGCGGTTCTGATTTAGATATAACCTGCGAAATGTGCAGGTCTCAGGCTTCCCTTGAACTGGTAAAGTGGCGTGGCACCCAATAACTTCATCGCCGTCAGATAGCACAACAAAGTCGCCATCACGATCGTGATAGTAGTCGGGCATTTCGGTCAGGTCTCTTTCGGCATCGTCCAGACAGAGTTTATCCCCATATTCCGCGTACACGCCACCGATGAGATTTGCGATTGCAGGTTGATCAGACTTTGTTGCCTGCCGGATTTCAATGTTTGCCATTGGAGAAAACGAAAACCTGTTTCAAAACTCTTATGCGAACAACTTGAGACAAGGGGCGCCTTCATTGAGTGTTGGACGTTCCGGCCGGCCCTGATGAAGGTATTCAAGCGTCATGTTATCAACGCCTAATGCGTGGAGGACTGTCGCATGAATGTCTTTGATATGTAGGCGATCGTCAATTGCGTGCAATCCTAGTTCGTCTGTTGTGCCGATCACTTGACCACCTTTGATGCCGCCACCGGCCATCCACATTGTGAAGCCATATGGATTGTGATCACGCCCGGTACCCTTCTCACTCATGGGTGTACGGCCAAATTCGCCGCCCCAGATAACAAGCGTGTCGTCGAGCAATCCGCGCTGTTTCAGGTCCTTGATCAGTCCAGCAACTGGTTTATCACTCGCCAGACAATTCGTTGTATGGTTGGATTCGATATTGCTATGGGCATCCCATTTACTGCCAGACCCGTGGTAGAGCTGGATAAAACGAACACCGCGTTCGACAAGCCTACGTGCTAACAGACAGTTTCGTCCGAACTTCTCAGTTTCTTTCTGGTCCATTCCGTAAAGAGCTTTGGTCGCTTCGGATTCTTGGGAGAGGTCGACGGCTTCCGGAGCCGTTGACTGCATCCGATATGCCAGTTCGTAACTTTGGATGCGAGCATCAAGTTCAGATATTTCTGGGTTTAAGTCAACCTGATCCTGATTGATGCGGTTGAGCATGGAGATGAGTCGACGTTGGCGTTTGGCTGTCATGCCATCAAGTCGCTTGAGATATTCGATCGGTGGATCGGAGCTTTGTAGCGAGGTGCCCTGATAGGTCGCCGGCATAAAGCCGGCACTCCAGTTGCGCGGCCCGTTTATGACACGTCCGGGATTGTCCTCAAGGACTACAAAGCCCGGCAGGTTTCCATTGACGGATCCAAGGCCGTAACTCACCCAACTGCCCAGTGACGGACGACCAGCCCGAATGTCACATGTATTCATTTGACAGACGCCATTGGAGTGGTTTAGACCGTTTCCCCAGCAGGAGCGTATGATGGAAATGTCGTCGACACAGGTGGCGATGTGCGGCAGCCAGTTAGATACCCATGCTCCCGATTCGCCGTGCTGTTTCCATTTGCGTTTATCAGCAAGTAAGGGAGCATCATATTCACCCATGGGTGTGATGATATTACCGTAGGATTCCGGCAATTGTTGCCCGGCCATCTCCCGAAGTTTGGGTTTTGGATCAAACAGATCCATTTGGCTTGGGCCACCTTCCATGAACAGGAAAATAGCACTCTTGGCCTTCGGCGCACGTTGCGCTAAACGTAAATGATGTGAATCTGCTGCGCGCAATTCTCCGTCCATCAGACCGGCCATTGCAATGGCTGCGAATCCGGCGCCGCTGTTGATCAACATCTCCCGGCGGTCGATTGGCTGCTCAGATTTTATGATTGAATGGCGCATGGTCTCGTTGTGATTTATCAGAGATGAAACGGTTAGTAGATAAACATAAACTCGTTTGAATTAAGCAGGATCTTGTTGAAGTCGTCGAGCAAATAATTTCGGTCGATCTCAGCTTCCTGATTTACAAATTCCACGGCCCGTTTTAGTTCAGATATCTCAGGCGGCCGTTGCAGAATAACCTCATAAGCAGCAGATAGGCGTTGTTCGATGTTGTCTGGATGCATTTTCATCAGTCGCTGATTTACCGCGCCATAACGCTTGTTGATCCACGGGCTATTCAACATCATTAACGCCTGATTTGCGGTGAAGGTTGCATTACGCTCCGGGCTGCTCAGGATGCCGTCTGAAGAATCAAAGTTTGCAAGCAATGGGGATGGTTTGTTGCGGATCACTTTTGTGTAAACAGAGCGGCGCATCGAAATAGTGTCGGACGAAGGTCCTGATGCCGTACTGTCAAGCTCGCCACTGACGAACAATAAGCTATCGCGTATCTGTTCTGCATCGAGTCGTCGAGCAGGATATTTCCAAAGTAGCTTGTTCTCGATGTCGGTTGCCAGGTTCGATGTTGCTTCAGGATGACTTGAATTCTGTTGATACGTGCTGGATTGCAGGATCAACCGGTGTATATGCTTCAGGCTCCAGTCGTTAGCGATCAATTCAGAAGCCAGAAAATCCAGCAACTCCGGGTGTGTGGGTTCCTCACCCAGGAATCCAAAATCACTTGGCGTAGAGACTAATCCATGGCCAAAGTGATGCTGCCAAATTCGGTTAACCATGACGCGCGCAGTTAGAGGATTCTCCGGTGATGTAATCCAGCTGGCAAGTGCGGTACGTCGTCCCGTTGTTTGCCCACTTTCCGGGACGGAGATGTCTGCTGGTTTCGGGTCCAGAATGGTTGGTATTCCGGGCAGGATATCTTCTTGTTCACCACTGTCTGGAATATGAGTTGTGGGCGCTTGCTGGCCAATATCGGTTATGGCCATGACAGTCGCGAGCGACTTAGGTTTTATGTCTTCAAAAGTTTTCAGTTCAGCAACGAGCGCGTCCCAACGTTCCTTTTTTTGGTTCTTGAGTTTATCACCAGCCATCACACTCTCGGGTGTGGCATCGACCTGTCGATAGGCGAGGTAGGCAATTTGATTCTCAAATGGAGTCCGTTGATCAGCAGGTTTGTTAAGAAAGGGGCGTATATTCCTTGGAAACTTGCCTATAGAACCCTGAACGCTCTGTTTAATAAATGGATCTGCCAGTTCTAGCATCTCTGTGCGGATGGCGTTCGTTTTTTCCTGCCATGCGGCGAACTGATCGGTGTATTTCTTTATTGCCTCGGGGTTCTCTGCGTGTGGAGCATCTTGTGGAAGGATGGCAGCGAAGTAAGCTCGAAGTCGGAAGTAGTCCTTTTGCAGAATAGGATCAAATTTGTGGTCGTGACATCGAGCACAACCGTATCCCATTGCAAGAAATGTCTCTGCCGTAACGTCTGTAATGTCGTTGAGGATGATATCCCATTGGGTTTTGACATCGCGCTGATTGTATTCGTAGATCCAATGACGTAAAAACGCCGTCGCGGTCAGCGCGTCCGCGTCACCTGGAGAGACTTCATCGCCGGCCAGTTGCTCCTTGACAAATTGGTCGTATGGCTTGTCTGCATTGAGCGAATCAATGACGTAGTCTCGATACCGCCAGGCATTCGGTCTGAGTCCGTCCTGCTTGTAACCGTCGGACTCGGCGTATCTCACAAGGTCGAGCCAATGTTTTGCCCATCGTTCACCGTAGCCGCGGCTGTCTAGTAGTGTTTCGACAAGGGCATCATACGCCTGTGGGTTAGGATCCGATACAAATGCCTCGACTTGTTCAGATGTTGGAGGGAGTCCTGTGACGTCGAGAAATATTCGTCTCACCAATGCACGTGGGTTAGCCGGTGGTGCAGGCTTCAGATTGGCATTATCCAAGCCCTGTAGAATAAATCGATCAATTGTACTGCGTCCCCAAGTGCGATTTTCCGGTACATCTGGAATCGTACGCCGAACCGGTTGGATCGACCAAAGCCCTTTCTCGTAGTCGGAAAATGGCTGTGCAAATACAGACTGCCCGAGAAAAGACAGAATAGCGAGGATAAAGATGGGAAGACGATTAATCACGATGGCTACCGGCGATGACACAAACATATATCCGATTAGTTTACCAACTCGCAGATTCATTGGCACTCGATTCACGTGCCAATTGCCACAACTTCTATGCGGTTACTCGTCTCTGCGTACAGGGATTTTTGCTTCACCCGTGTAGATGTCAGTATTGGGATGTCGTTTTTTCCACTCGCCCCAGGTCGTCAGAATAAATGCATAATCATCCAGAGGTGGATTCTCATCGAACATAGGAAAAGGCTCGTCATTTAATTCAAAAACGAGTTCTCCTTTTTCCCAGGAGTACAGATCTAATTCGAGATTCTCACCACGTTGCTCAGATGTAAACACGCGGCCTTTTTTATTTACTCGGCAATAGGTCACCGTTAGGGGAACACGATTGACAACATCGTTGACGATTTTCTGGCCTATCAAATTAAATGAAGAAAGTAGGTATGCCCGATGTGCATCATCGACGCTCACCCCAAGAATCTGTTCACCGTCATCCACCGGTGCTTCGTCCACTGTTTCGGTGCTCGGCTTGATCAGTCCAGGCAGCATCATGGGGGAGTCCGGCGGGATTTGCTCGCCACTTTCACTGACCTTAATTGACAGCAATCCTTCTGGATCAGATATATGGATTTTCGCATCTTCACCACCGAAGTAAGTAACTGCGACGACTACGATAACCATGATCAACATGATCAGAGAAGCGGCCATCATCCACGATGTATTTGAAGCTTCGTCTTCATCTTCGAATTCATCATCTTCAGTGTCACTGAAGATAGATTGTGTTGATTCAGGTGCAGCGCTGTCGTCCGATTGATCACCATCGGCAACATCAAAATCTACCGAATCTTCATTGGATGGGTCGTTGCCAATGGATTCTGAAATGTCACCCATCAAGACGTCGATGCTCTCCCCACACTCACAATCAATTGTGGCTATTGTGGCGTCTTCATCGAGTCGCGATTCATCGAGATCAAGACTTTCGATGTCTAGATCATGGATCGCATCACACGCGTTACAAGTTATCTTTTGTGTCATCTCGGATTACCAGTTTGCCTTTGAGTTCCGGATAGTCGCGTAGGTTGAGTCTAGGCCCAGAAATTGAAGTGTTGAATAACGACGGTGATTAGTTTGGTATGACAGCGTCAGTGCTGGAATTCGGTGGAATCGACTGTTGTTGCATTTGCTGCTGGATTTGGGCGAGCGTTTGTTGTGCTTCGATATTTCCGCTATCTATTTGCAACGCGGAGGTACACCAGTGTCTTGCCAGCTTGTATTTGCCAAGCTCCGCTGCAACTTTACCAAGTTGTACGAGGGTGCCGGAATTGCCAGGCTCTTCGATTGCTAATTGATGCAGGTCAGCAAATGCTTCCCGTTTCTCCCGTAGTTTGCTTGACTCTTCAAAACAGGCCTCTGCAGCATCGTTGTCTTTGTTACCACGATGTGCTTCGCCGAGTTTGTAGATTAATTCGAAGTCATACGGATCTAATTCCTTGCCACGCTTGAGCAAAGTGATGGCTTCGGTGAACTGTTTGTTTTCCACTAGTATCGAACCTTGCAGCATTAGGGCAGGTTTTGGAACGTCCTTAGCCGAAAGGGCTTTGGAAACGAGTTTGGCAGCTGTTTCTTTGTCACCGAGGTTGTAGTGACATGTGGCCTGCAGAGCGTACCTTTGAGCGAAGTCGCGAATCTTGGAAAGTGTTTCGAGCGCATTTTCAAACTCAAGTAGTTGGATTTGGATTTCAGCTATATCAAACAGGATTTCTTCTCGACCGGTCCAATCCAGATCCTGACCCGACTGATACGGACTGCGTTCAAGAGAAGACTGGTAATTGTCCAGCGCATCCCTCCACAGTTCGTAATCCTTATGGATGTTGCCCATAAATCGGTAAATACTAGAATCGGTACGATCCAGATCAGCAACCTGAAGTGCATGCCGCAGCGCACCGTCCATATCACCAATGTCCGAATACATCGCGGTTAGAATTCGGTGTGCCTCAATGCACTCAGGATGAGTTTGAATCACATCGGTCAGGATTTGGTGCAAGTCAGACATTTTTGGAAGCATACTCAGCACTTCCGCATCGCCACGGTGTCTGCGTTGCAGTTCCATGTGATTGAGACATTCAACGCACTTGGAGATCATATCCAGCTTTTGAATGACCTGCATGTCGCTGTTTAGCCCATTGTCGTCTGTTATCAATTCAGTGCTAAGCTGCTCAAACTTGCTTATCAGGTCATTTGAACCGAGGTAGTCATTGGCATTGTAGAAGATGAATGCGGTAAATAATTCTGCAGCCACATTGGCAGTTTTTGAGCCATTTTCATTTTGAATTGTACGCAGCGCATTGCGATGGTAAACGACAGAAGGCAAGTCGCGTTTATAAAGTGCTTCGACGGCTTCATCAACGTGGTAATCCACATCCTGAATGTCTGAATCACCGCGGTCACTCATGGCCCAGCTGCTCCAAAATGCAACGACAATGAGTCCGAGTAATGTAACGATGGTTCGAAACGTGTTTTTAGAAGATGCTTCAGTCTGCTCATCCTGCGGATCATCTGTTTCTTGTTCCGACGCATCGACGACTTGTGGTTCGATATCACTCATGGGAAATTCTATTCTGAAATTGGTTCCAGGATTATGGTTGTTTCATTTAGTGCGACGTGGTCAATTTTCTGCTCTAAGCCACTTGGCCACTTTATTGTCATGCCCGACACCTGCGTCCCTTTAGCGACTCCCCAATGCAATCGGAATTCACTTTGAGATAAGTAACTTGTACCGCCACTAATGTACTTGTGTCGGTCGCCATCGGACGTGTGAAGCACGGCGATCGCACCAATTGCATCACGATTGCTTCTTGAGCCAACTAACTGAATGCGGACGTAACGATTGTCATTGGCCGACTCATTCTTAATGATCGCCGAGACTTCGCGGCTGTTTGAGAAAATGAAATCGGCATCACCATCCTGATCCAGATCAGCATAGGCAAGTCCACGGCCGCGATGTTCCTGGCTGATATAGTTCTCAATCGGGAACCGCTTTCGGATATACCTGCCGTTTTCGTTAATTAGAACCAGAGGTCTTTGGTTTAAGCGACCGGATGGCGGGTAATTGATCACGTGTCCATTGGTGACCAGAATGTCGTCATCACCATCAAGATCCAGATCATAAAAAACGGTACCGAATCCGACGAATACGCCACCGAGCGATGTTACTCCGGTCTTATCACTTACGTGCAAGAACATCCCGTCGCCGATATTTTCGTAAAGAGCAAATGCCTCGTGCTCGTAATTCGCAACCCAAATATCAGGGCGGCCGTCGTGGTTGTAATCGGCAACATCGACCCCCATACTTCCGTTGGCACCGCCCAGACCATCAAACGCCAAACTGTGTAACAGGGCATTCTCTTTGAACTTACCAGTACCGTCATTCACGTAGAGATGATTTCTGGTTGTGTCATTACAGACATAGATATCGAGATCGCCATCCGGTTCAATGTCTGTCAGCAGTACACCAAGGCCTTTACCTGTGCCATCGTCAACAAGCCCGAGTTCTTCAACCATGTTGGTAAATGTGCCATCACCATTGTTGTAATAAATCCGGTCTTGCAGGCCTTCGAAGCTCTTTGGAGGACAGATTTCGATCTGACCTTCCAGAGGTCCTTCGCAAAACGGGTGGTTTTCAAATGACCAATTCACATAATTACACAGGTACAGATCCAGATGTGAGTCGCCGTTGAAGTCACCCCATCCGGCACTGCTACTCCAGGATGTTGTATCAATACCGATGTCTTTGCTTACTTCGAGGAAGGTACCGTCACCCTGATTGTGATAGAGCATGACGGCGCCGAAGCCAGTTACAACAAAGTCCTGGAATCCGTCATTATCAAAGTCTCCGACCTGACATGCGTGTGAAAACATTGCGTCTCCACCTGTTTGCGTGACAGCAGTAACATCCTGAAATGTTAAGTCTCCGTTGTTGCGATATAACTTCCCTGGGTATCCTAGAATGTCTTTATCCCGGTAATGGCCACCACCTGGGAAGAACACATCAATCATTCCGTCCAGATCAAAGTCCAAAACGCCAACGCCACCGCCGAGTGATTCGAGAATGGCCGCATGGTTGGATTCAGCACCATTTCTGTAAATAAAATCGATGCCCGTGCTTTTGGTTATATTCTCAAGCTTGACAGACGGACCCACTTTAGCGGAACCAAGGTTACCTTGGCTGTCCACGTTTGGCAGTAAATTGTCCGAATCACCAAAGCTCTTATTCTTCTTGGCTTCTTCCATGGAGAGATTTGGAAGATCATCACCGCCGGAACAGCCGGGTAATAATATGGCCGCACCGATCGCAGCGAGGATTGCGACGACAAACAACGAGGCGTTAGATTGTTGTTTTGCTGTTAGTGACACGTTTCCATTCCTTACGCTATTGAGTGCCTTGCAGCCTGCGCTGTCGGAAGTTGTCCGCTTGTTCTTTGAACGACAGATCGCCATCCGCTTCGTACTTTTTGGTGTAAAAGTCTTCGTACAACTGAAGTGTCTCGACGTTGTCTTCGTCAAGTTGTAGGGCCGAATGCAGCCAGATCATCGATTCCTGCTCTGATCCGTAAACCATGAACAGTTTGGCCACTTCGAGTCGTTTTGGGATCGACTCAACACCACTGCCAATTTTCTGGATGATTTCATTTGCATCAGAAAGTTTGTTTTTGATTTCTTCAACCGCTTCAAAATGTTCGGACGCTTCTTCAAAGCGTTTTTCAGCTCGCAGTGCCTGAGCCAGAAAGTAACGAGCGTCTGTGTTGTTTTTATCAACGGCACAAACCGGCTCAAGTAACTTAATCGCTTCTTTCCATTGTTGGGATTCCACTAACAACTGGCCGAGAGCATTTTGGCCGCTGTAGTGACCGGGCTCCTGAGTCAAGGCTTGACGAAGTAACTCACGTGCCTTCTCGTTGTCGCCAAGTGCACGATATGCATGCGATTGAGCAATCAAGCAGTCCACTTTGAGGATTTCATCCTTGATTGCGATGTTGAGGTATTGGAGAGCTTTCTCCGTTTCCTTGAGTTCCATCATGACACTGGCCAGCTCAAATGCAGCCTTGTAGTACTGAGGGTTCAGCTCCAATGCACGGTGCAGCGACTTCTCCGCTTCGCGTGGTTGAAATCGTGAACGGCTGATTGAGGCACGCAGATAATAGGGCCTCGCATCGTTCGGAAAGTCCTTGATCCAGGTGTCAATGAGTAATAACGCCGGATCATAAAGCTGAAACTGAATGTAGCCGAATATAAACGACTCGCAGACCTCCCGTTTGTCATACGGTCCCAGATCGTCACTAATTAGATATGGCCTAAGGAAGTTCTCGGCGTAGTCATGATCACCCGTTTGAGCGGCCATCAAAACTCGTTCGAGTTGGGTGCGGTCGCGGTAACGTTGAATCTCTGATTCCGACATGTTTGCCGTGAGCGCTCGCACTTCTTGGAGTTGCAGGTTCATCGTACTGTAGTCACCACGCTTTCGAGCAACCCGTGCACGAAGTAGCGCACACTCGCGTTTCTGTCCGGGAAAGCTTGCCAGTTTGTCCAACCAGCCGGTGGCATCATCAAGTCGGTGATTCAGGATGCAGCTGTTGGCTTTCTCGGTGATATACCCGGCACCTGCCGTGTACACCGAGAAGACCAGACCAGTCAAAACAAGCGGAAAGACCAGAAGTGGAGGCATCCCCAGAATGGTACGCTTTTTCCGGTTCGAATTGCCGTGCCGCGGTCGGTTGGTTTTTTTTGTTTTACTCATTACAGATTAAATCGATTTGCATTGAAATCTTAAACATCGATTAGGCATTACACCTTTACGAATGGTTTCATGTATCTAAAACATATGCCATCAAATCAGTTGTGCCCTGAATTGTCGGACGATTATTCCCCGATTCCCTGCCCATTAGGCTCACTATTGGATGTGTTATTCCACCAAATCGTTACATCCGTTCTGACCGGATTAGCTGATGTCTGAAATTGCCCAACGGCGATGTCGATATCGCCGTCTTCGTCAAAGTCGGCTAAATCGAGCGTCGCATGATTGCAATTTCCAATTTCAAGTGACCAAGGCTTAAACTCGCCCGGTGCTGTTTGTTCCAGCCAGATAAGCGAGTCAAGCTTACTAGTGTCAATATCCTCAAGCGCGTTTGAAATCAGGCAACCACATACAATATCCATGTCACCATCGTTATCCATGTCACCGGCCACCGCGCGATGTATTCCCGGCATCTTTGCAAGCTCGTGCTGCTCCCACGTGCCATCACCACGGTTTTCCAACCAATGAACCGCGTGATACGGTACTAAATAAAATGAGTCGAACATGTCCCCATTCGTATAGAGGATGTCCAAATCCCCATCCTGATCAAGGTCGGCCAAATCGATGCCCGTTGAGCCAAAGATTGGGTTGTCCGCAGCAAAGACCATTTGTCGTCGGAAACTACCGTCACCACGGTTTAAGAACAGTTCAACGCACTCATGCTCCTGGCTGATTACAGCAAGGAAATCTAAGTACCCGTCACCATTGAAGTCCAATGTCGGGATGTGGATGTAACCGTGACGGTCGTCTAGTTCGGTTACTTGGAATTTGGGGACGTCGCTGCTGTCATCGACATTTTCGAAATAGAACAGGTGGCCTGAATTCCGCCAGCCAAACTCGGCGACGACTAAGTCGAGGTCGCCGTCCTTGTCGTAATCACCAGGTTGGACGTCTGAAATCCTGCCTACACCTGTGAGAATCTCGTGAACATCAAAGCCGCCATGCGATGAATCAGTTGATGGATTCAGCCATAACACTCGACCATGTTGATGGTCCGCCGGTAGAAACTCCCCTAAGTCTCCTACGACATAGTCCGGTACTCCGTCCTGATTCAAGTCAGTTTGAGTGGTCTTGGATGGATGATTTACATATGACAGTCTGCCGTAACTGGCGGTATCTCCGTTCAGTCGCATTTCATATACGGCACCGACCGACATATCGCAGACCATCACGACCGGGGAACCGCCTTCCGATGATGGGTAATAGCTGATATTGGAAATGGCGGGTGGCGTTTCCAAATGGACATTCAGCTTGTCCTGAAATACCGAATAGCGTTTCTTATCAAACGTCAAAATGTCTTCTGGCGTTGCTGGTGCTAAGGACGGTGCTGGTAGTGAGTCGGGTGCGCGGTTGCGGTAATAACTCAGGACATGCGGCTTGACTGGCAGATCCAAATCAAAACGACGTGAGTTGTCGTACATCTCGAATCCAAGAGAAACGACACTTTCCCAACCGTCTTTCGGAATGCCTGATGGATCTGGTGGTGAGTGACAGTCTCCACAAAAACGTTCAACGGCAACTTGATCTGCTTCTTTTAAGTTTGCTGACGAGCTTATCGCTAGATTGTCTTGAGTCAGTTCCGGGAGTGCATCGTTTTCAGACGAAAAATCAAACAGCAGTAGTGCACCACCACTTAGAGCGGCTAGGATAAGCAGTCCAATTAACAGACGCATCAATTCAATCCATTTTCTGTGCTAGCAAATTCGCATACGGCATACGATTCAATTATGACCCCTTAGTGGTGTCGCAGTGACGAAATCTCTACCGTTATTCGAAGATCCGCTGCCGGTAGCAGCCCGACTTCGTTTGATGAACTCACCGGGCCCGTCTTACGTACAGCATGTACCTATAAACACCACCCATAGGGAATATCTGATTCGGGCTTTGTTTCTACGACTTGTGGGTTAAACCGGTTCGCCAATTCAATCAGAAAACCCCAGTGTATTTGCATGGTTTAACTGCAAATGGTCATCAATGAATTCACCAGTGCAAACCAATCAGCCTATGGGTAATGGCGCAAAGAAAAAGACCCCCAACCTCGAAAGGTTGGGGGTCACGCAATACTCTGCCCGTTTCCGGGCGACAATAGCTCCAATAAAAAGATACATGAAATTCAGACTAGATTCCACTCCATAAATTCCCGGTTCCTTTTTTTTTCGTGCTCCGTACTATGCAGATGATATGTTTTTGTTACCGGAACCCCATGTTTTTCCCTGAAATAAGCAAAAAGCTGACATGAAACGCATCAATACACATCGATGGATACTAGCTGTTATTTATTTCGTTTTTTTCTCCGGTGTATTGGCTGCACAGGACAATTCGGCTGAACTTGTTTATCCTGTCGCGATAGCTGGCAGCGACGCCACCGTGTACATTGCTGACCGACGCTTACCTGGTGTATTAGCTATCACAGATGGAAATGTATCAGCTCTATATAAGGGTTCCAAAAAAGTTGGTACACCGCTGAATGCTGTACGCTGCATTGCAACTACCGACGATGGAAGCGTGCTCGTCGGCGATAGTGCCACGCGAGCCGTATATCGTCTCGACGATCAGGGATCACTGTCAGTGGTTACCAAAGGATTGATCGGAATACCTAGCGGTATTGCGGTTTTGGAAGACGGAACAATCATCGTCACCGATCTGGAGTCTGGCGGTGTGTGGAAAGTCAGTGATGACGGAACTGCCGACCGTTTTGCCGATGTACCAGGCGCAACAGGTGTGACAATTCAAGCTGGAAATATCATGGTGCTTAGTCGTGGTACCAACCCCATCGTAAAAGTGTCGCTTGATGGAAACACATTGCCGGTTGTTACAGGCCGGCCATTCGGGCTACCGTTGGGAATTGCCACACGAGATGATCAGACGCTTTTGGTTGCTGATGGATTTGAAAAGACGATTTGGTCGGTAAAGTCTGATGGCACGTTTGAGAAAGTCGCTGGCGGTAAACCGTTTGTGCACCCAGTTGGTATATCGACCGGTGGCGGGAAGACGCTCGTCGTTGATTCTCGCGCCAAGTCAATATTCGAAATTCAGTCAGACGGCACGGTTGCGTCGTTGAAATAGCAAATCCTTCCGTGCGATTTAGCAGCATCAGCTAAATGCTTGAAATTACAACACGTATGCAAACTGTAAGGACTTCATCATGGGCATGACTCTAGATCAACGAATCCAAATTCCTAAGCACACGCGGCGAGAGTTTAGAGAGAGGATGCAGTCCGGTGAGTTAAAGGCATGCATCATTCCAGTTGCCGCGACAGAACAGCACCTTGAACACCTCGCCATGGAACATGACTGGGCCAGTTGCATGCACGTTTCGTGTGAGGTGGCCAAGCGTCTTGATCCACATGTGGTGGTCGCTCCCGTGATGAGTATCGGAATCAGCGAGCATCATATGCGCCACATTGGCACCATCACTGCCATGCCCGGAAGTTTTCTTTCCATGTTGCACGACGGGATTCGCAGTATGCACCATGCAGGATTCGATACGATTCTTGTCCTCAATGGGCACGGTGGAAACATGGCTCCAGCCGATGGTATCTGGGGGCAGTTCCTACAACGCTTTGAAATAAACTTGCAATTCAAGTCCTATTGGGAATTTCTCTCGCCTGAAGAAGCGGCTCCCTATCTGACTACAGGGCGATTCCCGGGACACGCTCAGGAGTTTGAGACAGCCACGGCACTTGCTCTGTTTCCGGAAAATGTGAGACAAGATGCGATGGAAGATCAGGAAGACAAAGAGCCATTGGCTGCCACTGCCGAAAATGGTCAAGCGATGCTTGATCTCATCGTTGAAAACACGGCAGCTCATCTGAAGGCTATGATTGATGGCGTTGACGTTATCAGAATCCCGGATTTTCACGAGTAACCTGCAATCGCTGGTATGGAACAATACGATGTCGTAATTCTTGGTGCTGGCCATAATGCTCTGGTGTTGCAAGCATACCTGGCCGGATCCGGGTTAAAGACGATTGCACTGGAGCGACGCTCAAAGCCAGGCGGTGGTTTAGATACGATCGAGCATCCGTCAGGCAGTGGATTTCTTCATAATCCACACTCCTTCTTTCATCGTGGCATTACATCGATGCCGTGGTTCGACGACTTGCAGTTGGACGCCAACGGTGCGCAGTACATCGAACCGGACTGCAATGTGTCGGTCATAAATGGAGAGAATCAAGCCATTAAGTGGCATCGTGAATTCGATGTGACGCTGCAAACCGTCCGCCAGTTTAGCCGTGCTGATGCGGATAAGCTCGAGTACTGGCATGAGACATTTCGGCCAGTGTTAACAGAAATACTGATTCCCGAATCACGACGACCACCTGTGCCAGCTGAGGAGAGGTCAAGATGGTTAAATCAGTCTGCGGCCGGCAGATTACTTCTGGAGGTGAGTGCATTATCACCGCTGGATTTTGTGAATAGAGAATTCGAACATCCGTTTGTTAAAGGGGCGTTACTGTTCTTTAACGGCTTGAGGGAAGTTGATTTGCGACTCTCTGGGTTTGGTTATCACATTCCTGCTTTGTTAGCGAGTGATACGCTTGCACAGATGTGCATCGGAGGTTCAGAACAACTTGCCCATTCATTGTGTAATGTCATTAGAAAAGCGGGCGGAGAAATTCGGTGCAATTGTGAAATCGAGGAGATACAGGTATTCGGAGGGAGAGCAACCGGAGTGAAGCTCGCAACCGGAGAATTAATTCAGGCGGAGAGGGCCGTGGTGTCATCTCTGAACCCTCAGCAAACCATGCTCGGATTGCTCGCCTCAGAACACGTGCCGTCTTCGTGGCGAGAGAAAGCAGAGCAGTTTCGATACAATCTTATTGCCCCGCTTTTTGGGGTTTATCTAAACCTGAATTCGCCGGTTAGCTATCTCGCGGCTGAACACGATTCGGAAGTCAACGAGTCGTTGATGACTGTTCTTGGATTGGACGAAGTAAGTCAGTTTTCAGAAATCGTCAAGCATCATGAGCAAGGAACGATCCCGCCAACGGTGATGTGGGGCAGTTGTCCCACACAGTTTGATCCATCGCAGTCCCCTGATGGTCAGCACGTGGCCTTCATGTGGGAAAAACTGCCAATGGACGTTCATGGTGATCGCGAGCATTGGCATGATCTGGCAGCGGAACACGCCAATAGCATGATTGATCTTTGGTCAAAACACGCGCCATGTCTTAAAGACTCGATTGTGGATATCAGAATCCAGTCACCGTTGGAGATTCCACGGACGCTTCACAATATGATTGACGGGGACCTTCTCGTTGGCAGCTTTGATCATGGTCAAATTGGATTCAACAGACCGTTTGCCGGTGCTGGCCACTATCGGACGTGCGTTGAAGCATTGTATATGTGTGGGGCGAGCTGTTTTCCTGGAGGAAATATTACAGGATTACCCGGTTATAACTGCCAGCAGGTTCTCACAGCCGACTTGGGTGTTGTAGATTAGAATGTACGCATCAGCAGATTGCAGAAACCTGTCTTCAGGCAGGCGACCTCTAAATAGTTTGAATCCACTGAATATAGAATGATGGTGAAGTTACGTATGGCCAAGTTATATAGTTTGGTTTTAATCCTTTGTGTCATGATCACAATTCCTGCTTCGGCAGTTGAATTGAAATTGAACAAAGGCGACCACGTTGTATTAATCGGTAACACACTGGCAGAACGCTTTCAGTACTTTGGTTATTTCGAGACCTTACTACACAAGCAATTCACAGACTTGGATCTGGTTGTCCGTAATCAAGGATATGGCGGAGACGAATTCCGATTTCGTCCACGGTCGTTGGACTTTGGAACTCCGGAGTCACACCTAACCTCTGCTGAGGCGGACGTAATTCTCGCTTTCTTTGGATTCAATGAATCGTTCAAAGGCCCCACGGGTCTGAATGAATTCCGGCAGGAAATCCAGGCATTTATCGAGAACACACGAGCGCAAAAGTATAACGGCCAGTCGGCACCCGTTATCGTGTTGCTGTCTCCCATTGCTGTCGAAAATCTGGGTACGAGAGATTTACCGGACGGATCAAAAGTAAATCCAAACATCAAGTTGTATACACAGGCGATATCAGAGGTGGCAGATGCGAATGATGTACCATTCGTTGATTTGTTCACATTGAGTAAACAGTTGTACGAAGCTGCTGATGAACCATTCACATTTAACGGCATCCACTTCAGTGAACGGGGTTATCAAAGATTTGCCGGTCCACTGATGCACGCACTATTTGGCAGTGAAATTCCCTGGAATGACAATTTGGAAGTCTTGCGTGAGGAAGTTAATGAGAAGAGCTTCAATTACTTCCATAATTATCGTGCCGTAAATGGTTACTACATCTACGGCGGTCGGTCTCGCCGAGATCACGGTAACCCTCCCTACACGGACGCCTATGTGATTGAAAATGAGCGGGCAAAGCTCAATGAAATGGCCGCGGTTGTTGATCAGCGTATTTGGAAAGTTGCGGCCGGTGACGCGGTGTCCGACACTCCCAACTATGATGCGACACGAAAGCTCTATGAAGTGCCTACAAACTTCAAAACGCCGGTGAACATTCTGGATCCGGAAGCAGCGATGAATACATTTACTGTCGCAGATGGATATGCAGTGAATCTGTTTGCGAGTGAACGTGACTTTCCAGAGCTAAAGAATCCGGTTCAATTCACTTTTGATGCAGAAGGTCGGTTGTGGGTTGCAACGATGGAAAGCTATCCACAATACCTGCCACCGAATAAGCCAAAAGATAAATTGCTGGTTTTCGAAGACACGGACAATGATGGCAAGGCGGATGAAATGAGCGTCTTTGCTGATGACCTGCATCTACCAACCGGTTTTGAATTAGGTGATGGTGGCGCTTACGTTGCTCAGGAACCGAATTTGGTTTTCCTTAAGGATACCGACGGCGATGGGAAAGCAGATCTGAAAAAACTGCTGCTGCATGGGTTTGATTCAGCAGATTCACATCATGCAATTGGAGCCTTTCAGTGGGGACCTGGCGGTGGAATCTACATGCACGAAGGTACATTTCATCACACGCAGGTCGAGACTCCGCACGGGCCCGTTAGAAATGCACACGGCGGTGTATACCGGTTTGATCCAACGAAACAACAGTTTGAAACATTTGTGTCATACAATTTTGCCAACCCATGGGGACACTGTTTCAATCGATGGGGGCAGAACTTTGTGGCAGATGCATCCGGTGGCGCAAATTACTTCGCAGCACCATTTTCATGTAAAGCGATTCCGTTTACCGGTCAGGAAGATTTTGGTCCGTTCAAGTTCACGTATCACGAGCAGATGCAGCAGTTTCTTAAGAAGCGTGTTCGGCCAACTTCCGGTTGTGAACTTGTTTCCAGTCGCCACTTTCCACCGGAAGCGCAGGGAAACTATTTGCTCAATAACGTCATCGGATTTCAAGGCATTCTGCAACATCGAGTTGAAGAGAGCGAATCAGGATATACGGCTACAGAAATTGAGCCGATTCTAGTCAGCTCCGACCGAAACTTTCGCCCCGTTGACCTGCAGTTTGGCCCGGATGGTGCTTTGTATATCGTCGACTGGTTCAATCCATTGATTGGTCATATGCAACACAGCTTGAGAGATCCAAGCCGAGATCACACTCATGGCCGAATTTGGCGGATCACATATCCCTCACGGCCGCTCGTTTCCAAACCGGTTATTGAAGGTAAATCTCCAACGCAGTTGCTTGAGATGCTTACGATTCACGAGGACCGCACTCGTCAGCGCGTTCGGATTAAGCTGAGAGAGTTTCCAACAGAAGAAGTAATGGCCGCGCTGGACCAATGGATCGATGGGTTGGAAATGACGGGCGACGAGTTTGAACACGCATTGCTTGAGGCACTTTGGGTTTGCCAGCATCACAACGTGTACGACGGCATCGGACATCAATTGTTATTAAGGTTGATCGAATCGCCGAATTACAACGCCAGAGCAGCGGCCGTTCGAGTCTTGAGCTTCTGGAGATATGATGTGCCGGAAGTTCATGAGCTTCTCAAGATTGCTGTGACGGATGAGCATCCCCGCGTACGGCTCGAGGCGGTGCGGGCCTGCAGTTACTTGAATGATAAAGTGGCTGCTGAAATAGCACTGTCATCATTAAAGAGTGACTCGGATTACTACATCGACTATGCACTACGGCATACCATTCGCGCTCTTGAATCCCACTGGAAAACATCGGTTGGCAGTGGAATTCCCTTTGCAGCTGACAATCCACTTGGATTGGAATACATCATTGCCAATGTTGCTACGCAAGATTTGGTAAATATGGCCCGAAGTGAATTGGTCTATCAGGAATTACTGACGCGGCCAAAGGTGGTGCATCAGTATCGACATGAAGCCTTGGAAGGGCTGGCTGAACTGCATAAAACGGATGTCACCACAGAGTTACTTGCCGTGACGGCCAAGTTGGATCAATCAGATTCTGAACACGCTGCACATGTCGTAACTGAACTTGTGCATATGTACCGAATGCAGTCAGTTGACGCGCTAAGTAGTCATCGTGAAGCGATCGTGAATTTGCGTAATAACGCTCAAAAGGCGATTACACGGCAGGTCGCGACCGTTGCATTAATCGCAGCGGATGGTTCGGCTGAACAAGTGTGGAGTGAATCCGAAGCGTCTGTGTCGGGGATGCTCGAGGCGCTTTCGGCAGTACCCTTAATTGCTGACGACGAAGTCCGTGAATCATTATATAAACGCGTGTCTGCACTTACTTCTGAATTGCCTGAGCCATTGCAGCAGAAGATTGGTGATTTCAACGGAGCAGTGGGGCAGATTATTCGTATAGAGTTACCCGGCAACAACCGCGTGCTCACGCTTGCCGAAGTCGAGGTCATTTCCGGTGGCAAAAATATCGCCAAGACCGGAAAACCGCGCCAGTCTACGCTCGACTTTGGAGGTGTAGCTTATCGTGCGATCGACGGAAACAAGAGCGGAGCCTATTCAGATAACGGGCAGACTCATACAAAGTCACAGCGTGATCCATTCTGGGAATTGAACTTTGGTAAAGCCGTTCCGATCGAATCGATTGTGATTTGGAATCGAACAGAAAATAGTGGTACCTACATAGATCGACTCGATGGGTGCAAGGTTACGATACTCGACGGTGACCGTGCTGTTGTCTTTACGCGTACGATTAACAAAGCGACGGCGAAAGAAATGACCGTCAACGCAGCTTCGGCCGATCCAAAAGTACAGATCGCTCGCGCAGCGGTCACCGCTTTGAGTTATATCGGTGGTCACGATCGCGAGACGTTTGATCGGCTCGCTCCTTTGGTGGCCAAAGGCGTCTATCGAAACGCCGCGGTGCAGTCAATTGGTAGGCTTCGCCGGGGTGAATTAGCCGACGCGGATATCCAACCGGTCATCGACGAATTGCTGAAATATATTGATTCGGTTCCTGCAAAGCAGCGAACGAGAACTCAAGCGATGGATGCGATTCAACTTGGCAAAGACCTCTCCGGAATGCTTGGAAAGGAAAAGGCGATCGCAATTCGACGTCGATTGGCAGATCTGGCAGTCGACGTGTTGGTAGTCCGACCGATTCCGCATCGCATGGTCTATGACCGGCCTCACCTCTACGTACAGGCAGGCAAGCCAGTGGAAATCGTATTTGAAAACACAGATATCATGCCACATAACTTGTTGGTGACGGTGCCCGGAGCAAGGGAAGAAGTGGGAATCCTTGCTGAACGTCTAGGTGCTCGTAGTGGATTCTCACAACAGTTCATACCGAATTCACCGAAAGTGCTTCACGCAACAAATATGTTGCAAGCTGGAGAATCCCAGCGATTGCAGATTGTTGCTCCGGAGGAAGTGGGTGATTACCCATTTGTTTGTACATTCCCTGGGCACTGGCGCACGATGTACGGAACACTTCATGTTGTTGGTGATATCAGTGATATACCGCTTCAACCGACGGAACCAGAGTCGATTCACGACGACATACCTCACCGTCAATTTGTGCGCAAATGGTCAATCGAAGACGTGCTGTTGGCTGTGCCTCAATTGGAATCAGGTCGAAGCTTCGAGAAAGGCCGCAAGCTCTTCACGGCCGTCTCATGTGTAGCCTGCCATGCAATGAAAGGCACCGGTGGTAAGGTCGCACCTGATTTGGCGGATGTACAGAAGAAATTAGCAGACCAAAAACTCACGTTACCTAAACTCGTTGAGGCTTTGGTCCAACCGTCTAAGGAAATTCCGGAGAAATACCGTACGCAGATCATCGTTACCACTGAAGGGAAATTGTTTAGCGGTGTCGTTGTGGATCAGGATGACAAGTATCTGAAACTGACCGCTAACCCTCTGGAAAAAGACGCCAAGATTACACAAATTCTAAAAGCTGATATTGATGAGCAGGATGAATCTAAGGTGTCGATTATGCCAGAAGGCTTACTGAATACCATGACGCGTGAGGAGATTCTCGATCTGATTGCTTACATCATCAGTGGCGCAAATCCTGAACACCCCGCATTTCGTCAGTAATATGACGAGGCATTGGCGAGACTCGATGAGGCGATACCTTGGAGCATGACCACCAAACACGACGTGACGGAGTGCTGTTCCTGTTGAGAACTTGCGTCGTGTGTTGTGTATTGTTGGTTTTCAATAGTGCATTTGTAGTGGCGTTTGTTGAGGGTCTGGCTCAACAGTATCCAATTCTTGAGCAGGTAGGATTCGTCCGGCAATCAATTCTCATTGGCGGTCCCTTATTCCTGTTAGGTGTTGAGTGGTT
>Ga0114933_10000713_pt1 | contig 39277 bp, 38 predicted proteins | sample 4SBtaG_FD_89691 | JGI IMG/M metagenome (GOLD analysis project Ga0114933, IMG submission 89691) | Deep subsurface microbial communities from Kolumbo volcano to uncover new lineages of life (NeLLi) - 4SBTROV12_W25 metaG | ecosystem: Environmental > Aquatic > Marine > Volcanic | place: Kolumbo... | reverse complement strand
GCGTCATCGTAATCGCTGCTGTCAGCGTTGTTTTGCCATGATCTACATGACCGATTGTCCCAATGTTTAAATGGGGTTTACTCCGTTCAAATTTTTCTTTTGCCATAATCTATTAATCCTCAAATTAATTTCATCTGATCCTGTAAGAGAGCCTACGGCCGGGATTGAACCGGCGACCTCTTCCTTACCAAGGAAGTGCTCTACCACTGAGCTACGTAGGCACTTCAAGCGGCGAACCGCCTAGAGCGGGTGATGAGATTCGAACTCACGTCACCAGCTTGGAAGGCTGGGGTTCTACCATTGAACTACACCCGCAGCGTGGGGAGAGAAGGATTCGAACCTCCGTAGACATTCGTCGGCAGATTTACAGTCTGCTGCCTTTAACCACTCGGCCATCTCCCCGCTCAACATAATGCCTTGTTAAAAAACGTCCCGACTTTCTAACCGGAAGATTCAAAATGAGCCGGCGAAGGGATTCGAACCCCCGACCTGCTGATTACAAATCAGCTGCTCTACCAACTGAGCTACACCGGCAAGTCGAAACTCAATCCAAATCCTTTTTGGACCAAGTACCCGGATTCGACCCGTCAAGCGGATCGTTTTATCGTCAATTATCAACACCTATGGCACAGTTATTGTACACACTGATTCATACGACTGCCGAAAAAAGCCTCGAAAATTAGACCAAATATTTTTCAATGACAATTGTTTTTGAATAAATTAATCATAATAAAATATAGATTATTTAGATATCAATTTTGGACCCACATTGGTGTCTATTACAATCTACACTTTAAATCCTCCCTCACCTTTGTCATGCCGGACGATCCGCCGGTGAGCGGATAAGACCCGGTATCCAGACTGAATTAGGATATTATTTCATGATTATCCTATCTGAAATACACTCCTGTGTATTTTACAGCCAAAAACAATCTGCGATTTATTAGGAGATATCCGAAATCTAAAAAAATATGTTAAATCGCTTTCGGGTTTTGGTTCCCGGATAATCGCGATGCGATTTCCGGGATGACAATAACGTGTGTAAGGAGAAAACTGGGATTACTCCATCTTATTCATCCATACAACCCAACATAAAAAAGCCCCGTCTGATCGGATTCATTCGGACAAGTATGGTGGTATCATTAGCCCGTTCCCAAATATGAAACTTATTATTTAGATGTCAGTTTCGCCCCATCAGGGGTGTCTTTTATAATCCACCCTTTGGATGCAATCAAATCCCTCAGTTCATCAGATTTATCCCATTCTTTATTTTTGCGCGCTTCTTCCCTTTCTGACACCAAGTCTAATACATCCGGTGGAATTGACTCATCTTCCGGAAGAACAGCAAAAACTGAATCGAAATAGGTAATAAAATTTAATCCTTGAGATGCTTCTGATTTGGATAATTCATTTTTATCAAGAGCCGTATTTGTGGCACGAACCCAATCAAAAAAAACAGCCAATGAATTGGGTGCATCCAGGTCATCTTCAAGAGCGGCATTAAACGCAATGACCGAATCGGGGAAATCTGTTGTTGATTCAGTTTTCATGTCTGTCAAACGGGACTGTAATTCATGAATCCTTAGAATGGCCATTTTGGCTTCATGCTGTTTGTCCAGCGTAAAATTAACTTTCGTCCGGTAATGGCCGCTGAGCATGATATAACGAATCTCCTCAGCCGTAAATCCTTTCTCGAATAGATCCGATATGCAGTAAAAATTCCCCAAAGATTTACTCATCTTGCCCCCATCAACCATTAGAAATTCGGAATGGAGCCAAAAATTCACAAAGGGTGTATCAACAGCACAGACCGACTGTGCAATTTCATTTTCATGATGGGGAAATTTGTTATCAACGCCGCCGCAGTGAATGTCAAAATGATCTCCTAAATATTCCATTGACATGGCAGAACATTCGATATGCCACCCGGGGCGCCCTTTGCCCCAGGGAGAATCCCAAGCAACGTCGCCATCCTCATCCTTAGAAGCTTTCCAAAGGGCAAAGTCCTGGGGATTATTCAACCCATATTCGTCAGACTCCACTCTCTGAGATTGGCGCATTTTATTCACGTTAATATTGGTGAGGGCACCGTAATTTTTATATGAATCGATTGAGAAAAAGACTGATCCGTCTTCCGTTTTATAGGCGTGGCCATTTTCAATTAACGATTGGATCATCTTGATCATGCCATCCACATGATCCGTGGCGGCTGGATAAACATCCGCGGGAATGATTTTTAAAGCCGCTAAATCACGGTTGAACAGTTTAGTATAATGACTCGTGATTTCTGAAAGTGGCTTCCCTTCATCCCGGGACTTTTTAATTGTCTTGTCATCCACATCGGTGATATTCATGATATGAAGCACTTCAAAACCTCGTGCCACCAATACCCGCTTCAAAAAATCTTCAAATAAAAATGTGCGGAAATTTCCGATATGAGCCGTGTCATACACGGTGGGTCCACAGGTATACAGTTTAACCTTCCCTTTTTCTAAAGGGACAAAGTCTTCCTTTTTTCGGGTGAGGGAATTATGAAATCGGAGCACGTTTTTTGCCAACCGTTTGGAGGAATTTGGTCTCAATATGAACCGCAATGGCCTGCTGCAGTGCATCAATCTTAATGATCAATTTCTCTTCACCTTTTAATGTAGATACAATTCCCTTCGTGCCTTTCATAGGGCCTTCGATCACTTCCACTTCATCGCCAACAGTAAAATATTCTGTCGGCTCAAGTTCGTAGCCACCTTCCAGAGCCAGTCTAATCGATTTCACAACATTATCTTGAACCACGGCAATTTTCCCGTTGAATCTGATGATGGTACTTACACCATGTGTTTCTAATACGTAAATCGAATTTTTAAGCTCAAGCCTGGCAAATAAATAACTGGAAAGAAGGGGCAGTTCCACCCATTTCATTCGATCGGACCATCTACGTTTTTGACGAACTAATGGTAAATAGGCCTCAATTCCTTTTTTCTCTAATTGCTGAAGAGCAACTTTTTCTGCTCGGGGCTTAGAGCGGACAGCTATCCAATTCTGTTCCATCAATCTTTTAATGCTTCATTAATTAATGTTTGTATCAAGTCAGAGAAACTTAATCCTGCAGCCCCTGCAGCCTTTGGGACCAAACTTGTTTCTGTCATTCCCGGTAGTGTATTCACTTCTAAAAACCAGACTCCTCCATTTTCATCTAAACGAAAATCCACTCTCGAATAATGACGGCAACCCAGGATTTTATGGATTTTTACGGATGACTCCTGGATAGCTTTTGTCATGTTTTCAGGTAGCTCAGCTGGACAAAAATATTCCGTCATACCCTTTGTATATTTACATTCATAATCATATAAATCGTGGGTGGGAACAATTTCTACAATAGGGTAAGACTTATCACCAATCACTGCAACCGTAATTTCTCGACCGGCGATAAATTCTTCAATCAACACTACATTCGCATATTGTCGGGCCAATTCAATCGCTTTGCTTAATCCTGAATTATCTTGAACAACGGTGAGCCCTATGGTACTCCCCTGATCGTTAGGTTTTACCACAACGGGAAATTTTAATTCATCACTAGTGGGAATATGCTCATCTTTCCCTAAAGAAATCCAATTCGGAGTTAGAATATCCTTTCGATGCACGAGTGCTTTACTAACGCGTTTATCCATGCAAATAGCAGACGATTCATTCCCCGACCCTGTATACCGAACACCCAAAGATTTCAGAAAACCGGGGATAACTCCATTTTCACCATCACCTCCATGAAGACCGTTAAATACGATATCCACAGACAATAAGTCAAGAATCAAGGATTTAATATCACCAACAAGGTCAAGTTCTAGAACATCATGACCCAATTCTGTGCAGGCGGCTGATATTGCTTTCCCGGAATTTAGGGAGACCTCTCTTTCTGTGGAACTCCCGCCGTATAAAACACCAATTTTCATTATTCTTTTTGATCCATTATTTGCTTGACGCCTTCCAAAAGATTGTCGGCAATAATCGTTGGAGACAAGTGTCCTAATATTGATAGGGTTTCCTCGCCTCTTCCCGTCAATACAAGCATGGTATCCATTCCCAAATTTACACCTGCTTGCATATCGGAAACAGCATCGCCAATCATGATGGATTGACTTAATTCAATTTGATGTTCTTTTGATGCTTCTACGAACATTCCTTTTCCCGGCTTCCGAAAATCCGAGGCGTCATCAGGGTGGTCAGGACAAAAATAGATTCCCAGCAAATCAAGATCATTTTCATAAAATTGGTTCAAAATATAATCGTGGATCTCACCTAAACGACCTATATCTATAATCCCACGACCAATTCCTGATTGATTGGTAATGATACAAAAACGATTCCCGACGTTGCTCAATTTTTTCAGCGCCTCAAATGTAAAGTCATAAAACTCAAATTGGTCCAGGGATTTGATATATCCGGGGTCGGGATTTAAGGTGCCGTCACGGTCAAGGAAAATGGTGTCGTATTGTTTCATTCTACGATGTGCTTCCCTGAGATATCTTTAATATGGACGGAACTTCTCAAAAAATATATAAACCCAATAATGATCAATGGGATAAATCCAACTGCATGAAGGAGTACAGCGAAAGCCTGCGATTCCGTCCGCCCTACAAAAAACAATGTGGTTAACACATAAACAGCGGCAGCATGATAAGTGCCTACCGCTCCGGGTGCGGCTGGAATAGCGATGGCCAGCGAAGTCGAAATCAAGATAACACCGACTTCAATCCATGACAGGTTAATTCCCGTTGCCAGACTCATGACATAGGTAATGCAATAATAGACTACCCACAAAAAAATCGTGTGCAGGATGATTTGCCCCACATGCTTTGTGGCTCTCAGAGAGGTCAAGCCATCAACTAAACTGTTGATAATCGTGATCAGTCGGTGCACCATCGGTTTTTGTGCAACAGGCCATTTTTTAAGGCGCTCCATTAAATGAGAGTGGGCCCTTCCTAAAGCGAGGATAAATCCAAACCCTAAAAGCGTAAGTACTACGACTGCTATCATGATTTTACGACCACCATCATCGAATGGATAAATCCATCCAAATACCAAAATGGTGGCCACAAGACCCAGCATATCTAAAATTCTTTCAAGAATTATAGTGCCAAATGCTGCCGAGGTGTCCACATCTTCCTGGGCTGAAATCGTGTAAGCACGTAATAATTCACCCAATCGGAATGGCAAAACTGCATTACCAAAATATCCCACCATTGTTGCACCAAAAAGAGGGTGAAACGGTATAGTTTTGATTGGTTCTAAAAGTAGCTGCCATCTCTCAGCACGAATAGCAATAGAAAAGATTAAAAGAATAATGGCAATCGACAACCATACCAAATTCACAGATTTGAGGTGAAACCATAACGCATCAAAATCCACTTGTCCGAATGCATAATAAAGTCCAACAGCACTGATGGCAATACTGATGACCAATTTGAGCCACTTATTCACGAAGATCAATGACCTCTGCTGCAGTAGGGTTGAAGGAATGATACAATTTTAAGTTTCCTTTTCTGTAACTATTTACTTTCAATGATACGAATTGATCGGGTCCATAAATGATTTTGATCACCGCTGGTTGGCCATTTTTTAAAAGGGTTATTTTTCCATTATACCCCATCGTAGGGATGTCAAAATCCATGGCAACCAGTTTATCTCCAACGATCGGTGGCCCAAAATTCATATCCTCAAAATCACCGGTAATTAGGTCGAAAATATTTATATCCCCTTCTATCGTTTGATCAATAATGAGTTGGCTTGTCACTTTGTTCCAGGTTTGAATAGTATCACCGGCCACATGCACTGATTCGGTAGCCGTATCCAACAAGTAATGTTTTTTCTTTAATATTTCAATGGTTCCAGAATCAACCGAGCTTGATTCAAATTGTTTCTGTTTAATTTCTACAGAAATTGAAACGCCGTTTGAATCGTTCATAGCGGCAATAAATTTTTCTTTCCACGGATTAGTTTGAGCCCCTATCCCTGCCAAAAGCAGCGATATACAAAGCAAAGTTTTTTTCATAGAGAATTAATCGATCGATTCTAAGTAGGATTCATCCACGAGCACTTCGCGTGCTTTACTCCCCGTAAAAGCGCCCACGATGCCGGCCTGTTCCATTTCATCAATCAAACGTGCCGCCCGAGAATACCCCACCTTGAGACGCCGCTGAATGAGTGAGATTGATCCTTGCTGGTGCATCACAACCAGTCGAACAGCTTCATCAAACAATTCATCAAATCCACCGTCATCACCGGTTACAAGTCCGCCTGCCCCCAAAGTTTCGCGAGGACTTGGGAGAACCAATTCATGCGGTTTTGGCTGGTCGGATACGTGCCCCATCAATGCCTCAATTTCTTCCAGACTTAGAAATGCATTATGAAGTCGCGTTGGCTCCGAAGAACCGCTTCCCAAATACAATAAATCCCCACGACCAATGAGTTTTTCTGCACCGGAAGTATCAATAATCGTACGTGAATCAATTTTTGTTGCCACTTGGAACGCAATCCTCGATGGGAAATTGGCTTTAATTACTCCTGTAATGACATCGACTGAAGGTCTCTGAGTTGCCACTACCAGATGAATGCCTACTGCCCGTGCTAATTGAGCCAAGCGAGCAATCGGTGCTTCTACTTCTTTTGCATTGAGCATCATAAGGTCTGCTAATTCGTCGATAAGCACCACGATAAATGGCATGATATTTTCACCCTTATCGCGCATCTTTTTATTGTATTCATCAATGTTACGGACAACTGCACCGGCAAGTACATCATAACGACGACCCATTTCTTTCTCAACCGCACGGAGCGCCAGGGTTGCGTTTTCTGGAGTGGTGACAATAGGCTCACCAATATCCTCAATTTTGAGCAAGTGGTAATCCGCCAATTCACGATAAAGTGTCATTTCAACTTTTTTCGGATCAATAATGACAAATTTTACTTCTTCAGGGGAGGCCTGGTACAATAAGCTGGCCAGAATCGTATTCATACACACGGACTTACCCGAACCGGTTGTACCGGCGATGAGCAAATGAGGCATTTTCGCCAAATCCAAAGTGGCAATTTCCCCAGTCGTTGTTTTACCGACGGCTAAGGTGAGCATTGAATCCGATTGGGCGAATTTTTCAGAATTAATGACCGATTTAAAATAGACCATGTCCGGATTGCGATTCGGAATTTCAATACCTACAGAGGACTTCCCGGGTATGGGCGCAATTACCCTGACGCGGCTGGCTTCCATAACACGGGCCAAATCATCGGATAAAGCGACAAATTTATTGACGCGAACTCCTTCTGCCGGCTCCACTTCAAATAGAGTAATAACGGGTCCCGGACTAACATTCACAACCTTGCCGACGACGCCAAAAGTTTGTAAGGATTGCTGGAGAAAATTCGCCCGTTCCACTAATTCGTCGCGACTCATACCGCTCCGGACATCAACAGGATTGGCCAATAAATCTGCTGACGGTAATTGGAATTCTCGTTTTGGTGCTTTTCGCTCCTCAACCGAATCAATATCAACTTCCGTCTCCTTCACCATTTCTCCAACTTCTAAATCGCCGCTTTCAGTTTCATCCTGTTCAGATTGGACCTGAGTAATTGGAGTTTCAACCGCCGTTTCATCGTCAGGTTGAAGTTCTTCATGATCAGTGGATTTATCTTCAATAGGATTTTCAGATTCTTTTACTTGGGAATCAAGTTCTGCTTCAGGTGTCTCCTCAATTTGATTTTCAGACTTTTCCTCAATCTGGGGTTCCGTCTTCGTTATTTCTTCTTCTTGTTTACGCTGTGCATCAATTTTAGTGATCAGGTTTTGTGTATGGCGCCGTTTTTCATCTTCAACAGATTTATGTTCAGTAACGAGCTTTTTGTCGTCACGTTTTTTCTGAAATCCTTCAAGTAGGGATTTTATCGGTTCATAATAACTAAATCCGAAATACCCACGAATGAGAACCAGCCACAGTGCCAATAAAACAATTACGATTCCGATTCCACCGACAAAATCGTAGATAAACTGCGAAATTAGCCCCCCAATTAATCCACTGAACCGGTACGTGTTGTCGTCAATACCGTAGCGGAAAATTTGAGCAGTACCAAAAGTTATTGATGAAAGAACAACGACACCAACAAGATATCCTGAAAGTCGGCTAATGGCTTCAAATTCTTTATGGGTAAAAAACCAAATACCCCAGGAAATAGTCAATAGCGGTAGAATAAATGAACTATATCCAAAAGTCAGTTTAATAAAAAAGTATGCGATCCATACACCTAGGATACCCATGGGATTTTCCACACGAACGTTGGGCGAAATTCCCGGATCTTCATTGGGATTATATCCGATTAAACTGGCAAATACTAACAGCGAAATAGCAATGGAAAGTATACCTAAAATTTCTAATCTTCTTTCTTTCATGAATATAATTCTCCGTGCGATTTTGTCATTGTATCATACCAATCCACAAATTGCCTAATGCCATCGTCAATACTGATTTGGGGATCATAATCTAAGCGTGATTTAGCCCGAGTTACATCAGCAAAAGTTTGAATCACATCACCCACTGGCAATTCCTGCCTGTCCAATATTGGCTCTACCCCTACCCGTTCACTAATCACGTGAACCAATTCATCCAGTTTAACCGGTTCTGAATTCCCAAGGTTATAAATGGCATATTGGTCTTCAGCAACCATAGCACCAAATATACCGTCAATAATATCATTGATATAGGTGTAATCTCGTGCAGTGAAGCCATCGCCAAAAAATGGAATGGGCGTACCATTGCGCAATAATCGGGTAAACTTATGGATGGCCATTTCAGGGCGCTGCCGAGGTCCGTAAACAGTGAAAAACCGTAGACAGGATGTGGGGATGCCACTCAAATGATGATAAGTATAACACATGACTTCACCCATCTTCTTGGTGGCTCCATACGGAGATATTTGAAAATCAACGATATCATCTTCTGAAAAAGGTGTTTTTTTATTATTGCCATAGACTGAGGACGAAGAAGCAAATAAATATTTTTGGATTCCCGAATCACCCATGGCTTCAAGCAATGTTTGGGTGCCATTTATATTCACATCAGTATAAAGTGTTGGATTTTCAATAGACGGCCGCACGCCCGCCATCGCCGCCAAATGAACAACGATCTCAATATCAAATTGTTTAAATATATCTCCCACTTGGTTCCGATCCCGAATGTCGCCATTGATAAATGTGTATTGATCATAATCTAAATGCATGGCACGATTCAAATCTTTAATCAGCGGATTATAATAATCATTCAGATTATCCAGGCAAACAACACGGTTGCCAGCTTCCAATAATTGATCGATCAAATGGGAGCCAATGAATCCTGATCCACCTGTAACCAGGACTGTTTTATTCGAGGGTTTTATCATAAAGTTATACTTTAATTATTTGCAGTACCTTCTTTGTAAAATGGGGGTTTAACCACTTTGCATTTTAGGTGTTTATTACGAACTTCCAAATTCAGTTCTGTCCCGATTTTCGCCTGTTCTTTGGACACATAGGCCAGTCCAATTCCCTGCTTTAAGGATGGAGATTGAGTCCCACTGGTTACTTCTCCAACCACTTCTCCGTTCACTGCAATCGGATATCCTTTCCTGGGGATACCCCGGTCAATCATTTCAATGCAGACCAACTTCCTAGACAGATTTTCTTTGGCCTCAACCAGTGCTTCTTTACCAATAAAATTGTCTTTATTAAGTTTAGTGATCCACCCCAATCCTGCTTCGATGGGATTGGTGGACGCATCAATATCATTCCCATAAAGGGCATATTTCATTTCCATCCGCAGAGTATCGCGACATCCAAGGCCAACAACCTCGATATCATCTGCTCCGGCAGACATAATCGCATCCCAGATTCCGACGATATTTTCATGGTTAGCATATATCTCAAATCCCAATTCCCCCGTATAACCGGTGCGGGCTATGGTTGCAGGATTTCCGTCGATCTCTCCGATTGAAAACCAGTAAAAATCAATTGCACCTAAATCAATATCAGCAATCGTTTGGAGGATTTCTCGGGAACGCGGTCCTTGGAAGGCAATAAGGCCAGTCAAGTCACTAAAATCAAGAATATCCACATCATCCGGTTTATGAGCCATGAGCCAGTCAAGATCCTTTTGTATGTTGGCGGCGTTCACCACCAGCATAAAATGTTCAGGATAACGGTAGATGAGCAGGTCATCGATAATTGTGCCACCCTCGTAACACATAGCGGAATACTGGGCTTGCCAAGGCTGAATTGAGGCAACATCATTTATCGTAACGAAATCAAGAAAGGACTCGGCTCCTTCTCCTGAAATGATAAATTCACCCATGTGGCTCACATCGAACAATCCCGCAGACTTGCGCACCGCTTGGTGCTCTTGCATAATGCCCGAATATTGGATCGGCATTTCATAACCGGAAAATTCTACCAGCTTAGCGCCCAAGGCCACATGTTTATCATGTAGTGGCGTTTGCTTCACGATGCTTCGAAATAGGTTTTTAGCTTGGCCATTCCTTCGTTGATATCGTCAACCGTAATTCCTGAATAGGCAAACCGAATGTAAAATTCAGTCTCATCGGACAAAGGACGGCCAAAGTGTTCTCGCGTACAAAAGGATACATTCGAATTCTCCAGCGCACCTACCATGAGTTGTTCAATTTTATCGAAACCTTTGCGCTGCATGATTTCCGTTACGTTCGGAAAAAGATAAAACGTACTGCGCGGTGTTGGGATATTGATCCCATTTATGGCATTCAATCCGTCTAATGTCGCATTCCGTCGCTCCCTTAATGTATCGAGGATATTTTTCGCACCGGATGGATCGCCCGTCAGGGCTTCAACCATTGCCGCCTGGATAAAATGGGTGGTGCAGGATTCCGCATTCACATTCAGTTTCGAAATGATTTTAATGATTTTTTCAGGACCAATCGATCCACCCACACGCCAACCGGTCATAGCATATTTTTTTGAAAACGTATACAGAACAACCGTCCGTTCCCGCATCCCCGGGATGGAAACAATCGATCTCCCCTTCCCTTCGTAGATCATTTCATAATAGGCATCATCAGCCAATACCCAAAGATCATGCTCAATGGCCAACTTTGCCACCGCTTCCATTTCCTCGACCGAGGATTCAGCTGAAATGGGATTTTGATAATTATTATAAATCAGAGCGACTGTCTTATCCGTGATGGATGCTTTCATGCGTTCCAGATCAATATCAAAACCGGTATCCGTCTGGACATAGCCATATGGCACTGCCCGCCCTCCTTGATACTCGATCTGGGATTCATAAATGGGGTATCCAGGGTTCGGGTATAAAACCTCATCTCCCGGATTCATAACAGCAGCAATGAATTTGCCGATGGTGGGCTTTCCTCCGGGCTGAACGGAAACATTGTCAGGGCTATAGGCCACGCCTCGTCGGGAGCCCACATCATGGGCCAGGGCTTCTCTCAGGGGTAAAATCCCTTCTGATGGACAATAACCCGTTTTTCCGTCACGAATCCCTTTCAGGGTTGCTTCAACAATATTTTCAGGGGTAGCCAGGCTGATATCACCCAGGTGGAACGGATATACTTTATGGCCTTTTTCAGACCATGCCCGCGCCTGTGCCGACACAGCAAATGCTGTTTCAGTCCCTAATTTATTTATTTGATCTGCGTAATGCATATTCTCCTCAAATCATTTTCGTTAATGCTTTTCGAATGATTTCTTCTAATCCACCGGATAGGTCTCCGGTACTTTCTAAATCTCTCAGTGTTTTGTTTACCTGCGCTTGTCTATATCCCAAGGATAGCAACGCATTTACTGCATCTTTTACGGCTAATGAACCTTCATCATCCACAAATCCCAAATCATCTTTACCGTCTAAATCAGTAACAAATTTTTCTTTCAATTCTACGATAATTCGTTTGGCAGTTTTTGCGCCAATTCCTGGGATTACCGTCAGGGATTTCACATCACCAGCTACAATGCGTTTTTTAAATTCATCCGGATTGGTTCCGGATAAAATATTCATGGCAGACCGTGGACCGATGCCGCTAATCGTATTAAGGTTCATAAACAAGGCTCGCTCGTCGGAGTCTTTAAATCCGTAAAGGTCAAGAATATCTTCTTTTACATGGAGGTGCGTCAACAAAGCCAGCGGTTCACCTATATTCGGTAAATTTTCATAGGCTGAAATCGAAATTCGAATCCGAAAACGAATACCAACGATATCTACAATGGCTTCGGTGGGACTTTTGGCAAATAGTTTGCCTGAAATGGAATCCATTAAACTCATATATACTTATTCTGGTTGATATGACACAGACCAATCGCCAATGCATCAGATGTATCCAGCGGTTTTGGCGGTTCATCCATTTTTAAAATTTGCTGTACCATATACTGCACTTGTTTTTTATCTGCTGCCCCATTACCTACGACCGATTGTTTGACTTTACGCGGTGCGTAATCCATCGAGGGAATCCCCTTCGACGCGGCGGCTAATAATAACACGCCCCGTGCCTGGCCCAACAATAGAGCGGATTTGACATTTTGGCTAAAAAATGTATCTTCAATGGCCATTGTGTGGGGTTCAAATTTTTCTAGAAGTTCAACCATGTGGCTGTATAGAAATTCTAAGCGGTTGGGCAATAATTCCTTGACCGGTGGTTTGATCGTCCCATAGGCTACCACACGAACACTTCCACCTTTGTAATCCAGGATTCCAAAACCAGTTGTACTCAGGCCTGGATCTACGCCGATCACTCTTTTTATCGTTACCACCGAGATTCAATAGCACTTATAGGTTATAAATCTTCTTCATCAACATCAAAGTTGGAATAAAGGTTTTGAATGTCTTCATTGTCTTCCAAACCATCCAACAAGGTCATGAGTCGAGTGACATCATTTCCTTCCACCTTTGTGGTGTTTTTTGGTACCATATCTACGGCAGAGGATGTCACTCTGTATCCCTTTGCCGTAAGGGCATCGGATACATTCACTGTTTCTGAAGGTGGAGTGGTGATTAAAAATTCACCATCAGTACTGCTGAAATCATCAGCGCCCACTTCCAAAGCTTCCTCGAAAACGGTATCTTCGTCTAAACCTTCTGCAAAAATGGAAATTTGACCCTGTTTTTCAAACATCCACGCTACTGAACCATTTTCACCAAGATTCCCACCATGTTTATTCATGAGGTGGCGAATATCGGCTACAGTTCTTTTTTTATTATCAGTCAACACTTCCATAAAAATCGCCACACCGCCGGGACCATATCCCTCGTAAGTAAATTCTTCGTAGGTAACACCTTCCAACTCTCCCGTACCTTTTTGGATGGCACGGCTAATATTGTCATTGGGCATGTTGGCGGCCTTTGCCGTTGAAACAGCTTGGCGCAGGCGTGGATTCGACTCAGTATCACCGCCGCTATCGCGTGCGGCAATCATTAATTCTTTAATTAATTTTGTAAATATTTTTCCGCGCTTGGCGTCTATTGCCGCCTTTTTACGCTTGATCGTCGCCCATTTGCTATGTCCGGACATAAATTCCCTTGTAATGATAATAATCGGAATATAAAATTACGACCATACAAACCGGATTCCCAACGAAGGGATTAAGAGAAATGGCACATAAAACTATAAAGATTATACAAAACGAATCGTTAGTGCGAATTGCATTCAACCGCTCTAAAGTTCTCAATGCGTTGAGCGAAACGATGATTGCTGAAACAACCGATATATTTCAGAATCTGAGCGAAAATAAATCAGTGCGAGTGATTGTTCTGGAGGGCATTGGCAAAGCTTTTTCCGCCGGCGCAGATTTAGCTTACATGAAAAATGCAGGTGAATCGGACCTGGCACAGAATGTACAGCATGGCCAAAACCTTGAAAAGATGTACAAAGCACTTGAAGATTGCTCGAAACCAATCATTGCCAAAGCACATGGATTCGCCATCGGCGGCGGGTTTGGATTCTTAGCATTGGCTGATATCGTCATCGCCGAAAAAAATACCAAGTTTGCTTTAAGTGAAGTCAAACTGGGCATTATTCCGGCCGTCATCGGACCATATTGCGTGAAGAAAATTGGCCTCTCACATTTTAAGGCGTTAGGCATCACCGGTGAACTTATTGATACAGAACGGGCGTTGCGCATTGGACTCATCCACGAAATTGCCGAAGCAGATATCCTTGAAAAATCTGTCATGAAAAAGGTAAACCAATTATTATCAGCCGGGCCAAACGCTATTGCAACATTCAAGGAATATTGTAAAAATATCGATATGGATAAAGGTGCGGCACTCATTGCTCAACTCCGCGCCAGTGATGAAGGACAAGAAGGATTAGCGGCATTCCTGGAAAAACGAAAACCTGACTGGGTTGAAACGGTTGTCCGCCAGATTGAAACGGTTGAATGAATGATTGATTACGTTCGCATTGTTGAGGTTGGTCCCCGTGACGGACTTCAAAGTATTACTGACACCATCCCTACCGTGGATAAAGTCACTTACATTAATTTGCTCACAGAAGCGGGATGTCCGGAAATTGAAGTGACCAGCTTTGTTTCTCCCAAATGGGTGCCCCAACTAGCGGATGCGAAAGAAGTAACTTTATCGATCAATCAAAATGATCAAATCACCTACACCGCGCTTATCCCAAACCTGAAAGGACTCAATTCAGCCTTGGAATGCGGATACCGGTCTGTGGCCATTTTTACAGCTGCAAGCGAAACGTTTTCTCAAAAGAATACCAATTGTTCGATTCAAGAGGGCCTTGAACGATTTGGCGCCATGATCCCCCTTTGGGAAAAAAATAATCTCCGCGTGAGGGGATATATTTCTACGTGTTGGGTTTGCCCATATGAAGGTGACATCGGTGCAGAAGCAGTGGTTAAAGTTATCCAGGAATTAATTAATCTTGGCGTCCGAGAAATATCCCTGGGAGATACCATCGGAAAAGCAACTCCTGCGGATGTGGAATCCCTGCTTGGAATAATTTTGGACAAATGGCCAGCGGAAATGTTTGCTCTCCATATGCACGACACTTATGACATGGCAGCGGAAAATATTACCGTCGGCCTGGGGATGGGCATTCGCATTTTAGATTCAAGCGCAGGCGGTGTGGGCGGGTGCCCCTACGCTCCCGGAGCCAGCGGAAATGTCTCTACCGAAACGGTCGTAAGAATTTGCGGCGAACAGGGTTTTGATACGGGCATCGATCTTGATAAATTGAAATCCGCCGGAAACTATATTCAATCCATTCTTAATTAATAAAATATGGCAACAATAAAAACACGTATTAAACCTGATTCTGATAAATTTAAATCAAACTTTGAATACCATTCATCTTTGGCCAAAGAGCTTGACTCAAAACTGGCCGAAATAAAAAAAATGGGCCCACCCAAACGGTTAGAAAAACATCATTCCCGTGGAAAACTAACCGCCCGAAAACGGATTGAAAGACTCAGAGATCCGGACACAACTTTTTTAGAATTCTCAGCCTTCGCCGGATATGAAGTCTATGATGACAATGTACCGGCCGCGGGAATTATTACGGGAATTATCACAGTTCACGGAAGGCAATGTATTGTCGTCGCCAATGACGCCACCGTCAAAGGCGGTACATACTACCCGCTCACGGTAAAGAAACATTTACGCGCACAGGAGATAGCTTTGGAGAATCATCTTCCGTGCATTTATTTGGTAGATAGCGGCGGCGCTTTTTTACCCAAACAAGATGAAGTTTTCCCCGATCGAGATCACTTTGGACGCATTTTTTATAACCAGGCTCAAATGAGCGCAAAAGGGATTCCTCAAATTGCATCTGTCATGGGTTCATGTACGGCAGGAGGTGCTTATGTTCCGGCTATGAGCGATGAAGCTGTTATTGTCAATAAAACTGGGACGATCTTTTTGGGTGGACCGCCTCTCGTGAAAGCAGCCATTGGCGAGGATGCAACACCGGAAGAATTGGGCGGTGCAAAAATGCATACTCAGGTCAGCGGCGTAGCAGATCATTTTGCAAAAAATGATGATGAAGCATTGGAAATCGTTCGAAATATCATCAACCACCTTCCAACCACTACCTCCAATAAAATTGACTTTGATTCTCCCAATTATGATGCCGAAGAAATTTTTGGTGTTGTATCCAAAAACCACAGCACAATGTTTGATGTGAAAGAAATTATTGCTCGAATAGTGGATGGATCGGAATTCCAGGAATTCAAATCCGATTACGGCAAAACACTGGTTACAGGTTTTGCAAAGGTTGAAGGACAGCCGTTGGGTATTGTGGCCAATAATGGTGTTTTATTCAGTGAGCCTGCAATAAAAGGTGCACATTTTGTTGAACTGTGTTGCCAGAGAAAACTGCCTCTCCTCTTCCTCCAAAATATCACCGGATTCATGGTAGGAACCAAAGCTGAACAAGGGGGTATCGCCAAGGATGGGGCTAAACTGGTCCAGGCAGTGGCAGCAGCCAATGTACCCAAAATGACGGTCATAATCGGCGGCAGTTTCGGTGCAGGAAATTATGCCATGTCCGGCCGTGCTTATCAGCCCCGTTTCCTGTGGATGTGGCCCAACGCCAGAATATCTGTCATGGGGGGCAATCAGGCAGCGGATGTATTGGCAACCGTGAAAAAAGATCAAATGAAAGCCGATGGCAAAGAAATTAGCCAGGAAGAATGGGATAAAATTCGTCAACCTATTCTTGAGAAATATGAGGAGGAAGGCAATCCCTACTACGCCAGCGCGAGACTGTGGGATGATGGTGTAATAAGCCCACTCGAAACACGGACCGTTTTGGGGAAAGCATTACGAGCGGTGAGCAATGCACCAATACTAGATCACCAATTTCCTGTATTTCGGATGTAATGAAATCAGCTCTTTTACTTATTGACATTCAAAAAGGATTCGATGATCCAAATTGGGGACAACGAAACAATCCTGGTTTGGAAGCTAATATCACCGCCCTCTTAAATCATTGGCGGGGCAGAGGCGATCCAGTTATCCATGTAAAACATAATTCAACATCGGAGGAATCCCCCCTTTGGCCTGGGCATTTGGGTAATGAGATTTACTATTTTGCAAAACCGCTTGATAACGAACCACTTTTTGAAAAAAATGTAAACAGTGCTTTTATCGGAACCGGACTATCCGATCATTTGACTTCCATCGGAAACCCCCCTTTAGTGCTCGTTGGATTGACGTCGGATCACTGCGTCAATACCACCGCAAGAATGGCTGGGAATCTTGGCCATGAAACCTACATGGTCGCCGATGCGACCGCCACCTTTAACAAAATCGATCATCAATGAAATTCCTTTAGTGCGGATCAACTCCATGAAGCTGCTCTCGCAAGCATTCATAAAGAATTTGCCACAGTAATCTCAACTTTAGAAATAATCGAATTATGTTCATAAAAATGGGGCTGAATGCCATCCCCATTCTGTTTCCAATTCTCATATTTTCCCAAACCAAAGTTGATACAGTCTCGTTTGATAAAGTCAAGATCATACCGGGATCAACCGTCCCCGATTTCTCCGCTCAGGATGAAACCGGAAAAACTCACAATTTATCTAAACTCGAAGGGAAAAAGAATTTAGTTTTGATTTTCTACCGCGGTTATTGGTGACCCCATTGCCGTCGGCAGTTGGCTGATTTATCCAAAATGAAACTCCCAAATGACGCCGACTTATGGGCAATCAGTATCGAACCATCCAAGGCCAGTTTATCCTTCAAAAAGAAAAATAAGGCGAAAGGGCATCCAATTACATTCCCGCTTTTATGGGACAAAGATCATGCCATAATTGATACCTTTGGATTGACCGATTCTCGTTATAAATGGGGCAAAGATGAGGGCATCCCCTACGCCAGCACATATCTCATTGATAAAAACGGACAAGTTGTTTTCGCTCACGTGGCCCTGACTTATTCAATCCGTCCTATGAATAATGATATTTTAAAGATTTTAAGAACCATTTCCGATTAGCCATGTCCAAAAATAGTTCGCATCTAAAACTATATTTATCCATGGTGTTTGCGATACTCGTATGGGGGCTTTCTTGGACAAATGCCAAAATTGCCGGCCGGTATGCAGATCCTCAACTGCTCATGTTTTGGCGTTTTATATTTGCATCCGTGACCATGGTACCGCTGATGCTATTATTCGGGATTAAACCCAAATTAACCCGTAAGTCGATTCCCATGGTTTTATTGGGAGCAGTGTTTATGGTCTTGTACAATTTTATGTATTTTAAGGGGACACAAGTGGGGCAGGCAGGATTAGGCGGTGTGATCACGACTACATTAAACCCAATGATCACCTATATTTTTGTCGTGATTCTCTTTCGAAAAAAAGTGCACCAAAAAGAGATTTTTGGAGTTTCATTAGGGGTGCTCGGCGGACTTATTTTACTTAAAATCTGGGATGTAAGTGCCCAAACTTTGCTTGATAGCGGAAATATCTACTTTGTCGCCGGTGCCGGCATCTGGGCTATCGTCACCATCACAACCCAAAAGGCAGGGACTGAAATGAATGTCATTAATTTCAGTTTTTGGATCTTTTTTATTTCAATAATTTTCATGACACCCTTTGTTCTGAAATATGAGATTCTGTCTATATTTACTTATGATTGGATTTTCTGGGTTAATTTTTTGGCAATATCGGTGGGTTCGCTTGCAATTGCCACCACAATATTTTTTCGAACTACGATGAAATTAGGTTCAGAAAAATCAGCTTCATTTGTGTATATAGTTCCTGCCAGTGCCATGCTCTTTGCTATGATCATTCTTGGAGAAACATTGGAATGGACCACCATCGTAGGGGGTGGATTTGCGATCGCAGCTGTTTATCTAATAAACCGAGGGTCTTGAAAAACCGTCTAGCCGAAAATAATCGGATTTAATTTTTCTAGCAGGGATTTGGGTGGTCTTTTAGGTTTCCCTTCCTTGTCGATAAATCCATGGATGGTTTGGCCAGTGACCAAAAGATGATCATCCACTTTTCGATATACTTCATATTCGATTATCAGGCGTGCTCGGGGCGGTATTTTAATCGTTGTTCTGACGATAATTTTATCTTCAAAACGGGCCCCGTCTTTATAGTCGCAGGTCGCTGAAACAACCGGTAGAAAAAAACCTTCATCTTCAATTTCTGTTACAATGATTCCCAGGTCATTCAGAAGTTCAGTACGGGCTTGCTCAAAAAATTCAAAATAACGAGCGTAATACACCACACCCATTTGATCGACGTCCTTATAATAAACTTTGGTGTGATAGTCAAAAGTGACCATTAGGATTCAGAATAAACACCCATTTTGTCATAACGCTCAATGCGCCGTTCTAAAAATGTATCGGGATCAATATCTCTTAAGTTTGAAATTTCTTCCAGCAGGACTTTTTTTAGCACTTCACTCATATCGTCAAAATTCCGGTGAGCACCACCGAGCGGTTCCTTAACGATACGATCGCAAATGCCCATATTCATGAGGTCATCAGGAGTGACTTTCATAGCATCTGCCGCATCGGGTGCTTTGGCTGAATCCCGCCAAAGGATTGATGCACAGCCTTCCGGACTGATCACGGAATACCATGTATTTTCTAACATCAGCATCCGATCACATATACCAATGCCCAAGGCACCACCGCTGGCTCCTTCGCCAATCACCACTGAAATTAGCGGTACTTTTATTTTTGACATTTCCCAGAGATTCTTGGCGATGGCTTCTCCCTGACCACGTTCTTCTGCCCCAATACCCGGATAAGCACCCGGCGTATCAATCAGTGAAATAACCGGCAGGTTAAATTTTTCCGCCAGTTTCATGATCCGCAGCGCTTTTCGATACCCTTCAGGGCGCATCATGCCAAAATTCCGGAACAGGTTTTCTTTTGTATTCCGTCCCTTTTGTTGACCGATTAAAACCACCTTCACGCCATCGATCGTTCCGATACCACAAATTACGGCTGCATCGTCACCAAAGTATCGATCCCCATGGAGTTCGATGAAATCCGGCGACAAAGATTGGATATAATCCAGGGTAAAGGGCCTCTGGGGGTGTCGGGCCAACTGGACGCGCTGCCAACGGGATAATCCGGAAAATATCTTCTTTAAAGAAGATTCCCGCTTGGTCCTTAAGTTCGACAGTTCGGATGAATGATCTTCAGAACTTGTATCCGCTTCAAGTTCTAAAATTTTTTGATCTATCGCCTGGACGGGCTTTTCAAATTCTAAGTAATAATCTGCCATAGTGCTTTAAAAATTGGACGGGAATTTAATGATCTTTCGAGCCTGAGATACACACTAAATACACGAAAATAAATTATAAAGAAACCAATGTCTGCCCTACTGTGAACGAGGGATAATATCCTTCTACAGACAGCCTGTCCGCCCTCATTATGGGGGGAGCAGAAGGGATATTCGCCAAAGGGTGGGCAAGTTGTCTGTGCAGTACTATTTATTCTGTCATGCCGGAAATTTCAAAGAAATTATCCGCCTGTCCGCCGTAGGCATGTAGACGGAATATCCAAGACCAACGTGAGTTAATTGCTCCGAAATAGATCCCGGGTCTTATCCGCCCACTGGCAGATCGCCCGGGATGACAAAAGGTTAAGGAGAAAGGATGATAGTATTGGAAAAGTAGAATTTTTATAATTTATTTTCGTGTATTTCGAGGGCAATTATTTATTCCACCCAAATATTCGCCAAATGCGTAACCGCCACACCATCCACACCGCTTCAAACATGATCGCCCGACTCATTTTTGATTCTCCTATGGTACGATCGATAAAAATAATGGGATGTTCTTTCAATTTGAAACCCTTTATCCAGGCACGGAAATTCATCTCAATCTGGAAGGAATATCCTGAGGAATGAACCTTATCCAAATCTACCGATTCTAAGACTTTCCTGGACCAAACTTTGTATCCCCCTGTGGCATCTTTCAACGGCATCCCTGTGGCAATCCTGGAATAAAGGTTGGCCCCATAACTCATAACTAATCTTCTGATGGGCCAATTCACAACACTTACTCCGTGGATATAGCGACTGCCGATTACCATGTCATAATCCCTTAAATGTTGGGACATAGCGGGGATTTCCATGGGATCGTGGGACATATCCGCATCCATTTGAACAATGACCTCATAATCCCTTTTTAATGCCCAGTTGAACCCATAAATATAGGCTTTCCCCAAACCGTCCTTTTTTTGTCTTATTTCCAAGTGAAGGTTGGGGAATCTCAGTTGCAATTCTTTTACAATATTGGCTGTACCATCAGGCGAACTATCGTCAACTATAAGCAAATGATAATCCGGATCAATCGTAAACACATGCTCAATGAGGGTGGTCACATTTTTACCTTCGTTGTATGTCGGTGATATGATCAGTGTTTTCATAAAGATAATTGCTTACGAATTTCCTGCAAACAAGTTTCAACTGATTTAGGTACGATTCCCAGCGCTGATTCAATATTTTCTGATTTGAGTCCGCTCTTCAAAGGACGTGGTGCCGGCTGGTTCAGTTCTGCCGTAGATACTGGCATTATGAGGGAATCATTAAGGTCGAAGACCTTTGCAATAATTTGGGCAAATTCGTAGCGATTTAACAGGTCTTTATCACCATAATGATAGAGACCAAGGGCCTCATTTTTGATTAAGATGCCAATAACGGATGCTAACGATTCTGTCCATGTGGGATTATTCCATTGATCGTTCACCACCTTAATCTGCTGATCATTAGAGAGTGAGTCCACTACCCATTTGACAAAACTGGCTTCTGTCCGCCTAGTGTATCCGTACAAAACATTCGCCCTGAGAATCGTGGTTTTTTCATGCTGCGCCGATAGCCATTCATCAGCCTCCAGTTTTGTTTTGCCGTAAACAGAAATGGGGTTGGTTTTATCATTTTCACTGTAGGGACCGCCAGTTCCATCAAAAACGTAGTCAGTAGATAATTGAATAAAGTGACCATCAAACCCATCACAGAGATTTTTCACCCCATCCACATTAATTGCACGGGCCATTTCAGGATCGTTCTCACAGCCATCCACATTCGTCATGGCAGCAAGATTCAAAATCACATCAGGGTCGATTTCAACTAACACGCGACTGACAGAATTTCCATCGGTAATATCCAGTTGAATACCATTTTCAGGTGCGGTACGACCACTAATTAATAAGTTAAAGTTAAGCTTTAAGTTTTTTACACATGCTTCACCTAATTGGCCATATGCACCGGTTATTAATACAGACTTCAAGGGCGGATTAATAAATTTTATTTTTCAACTATTTCAAAAGAGTGGGCCACAATATCCACTTGTCTCAAAAGCATATATTTATCTTTCCCGGGATGAAAAATCATCAAATGGATAAAGTAAGTTCGGTCCGTGGCCTCATCGTAAAACAGATAAGAAATAAAGGGGCCACCCTGTGCTTCTTCGATACTTTCCCACAGGCCGGTAATCTTCCATGCACCCTGATTATTGAATTCAGCCGGTTCAATTTTAAATAAATGATCCACGTATTGAATATGACAAAAGTACTCCGGTGGGATGGCGGTTACATATTCATGAACAGAAACACTGTCTTGAAACACTAAACCATCTTGCCATTTTACAGCTAACCAACGGTAAGGAATGTCTCGTCCCATCCAGAAAAATTGCTGTTCTGCACTATCGGCTATGACCGTATAACCCCAGGGAATTTTCATAGTCCAGCCATATTTATTTGCGAGCTTTTTCTGAAGATCTTTTTGTAATGTTGATCCTTCAAACAAGTGCTTGCTCTGGCGCTTAAAAAATAAATCATCATATTGTTTCTTGAGCCAAGGGCCTTGATCTATAGCCCTTTCAATTATTTTTGCTTTTGTAGCCCCATTCATGACTAGATAGTTTTGGTTCCGGGCATAGACATTTTGAGCAAAAATGAGTTGATTGTCGCCTGTCATGGTTGATGCATATTGGGGCGCGGATAAAATCTGTTTCACCAGTTTCACACCCAAATTCCGGGGATGGTCACCTACTGCGGCTACAATTACATTCACACGGTTATTCACATCGCCGAAATTTTCAGGGTCAACCCATACGGTTCGATAATAAGGTTCGGGTTGTGGTGTTCTTAAGGTGTCATTAAAAATGGTGGTAAGCACTTGCCGGATTTCATCACGATCCTCGATAGAAGCCACTACTACCAATTCATTGTCAGCACCCATGGCGCGGGGTTTGAACTTGTTGCATCCGGCCAAAAACAATAATGATAAAAATAAGAGTCCCAAATGTTTAATCATCGTCGACCTATTCATCCTTTAGGACAAAATTAGCCCGTTGCTTCTCAAATTGTACAGAAAGAAGTTTTACTCGCACACGGTCACCTAAACGGTATTCTTGCTTAAATTTTTGTCCACGGAGGCAATAATGATCCTGGTCATAGGCATATACATCATCCTCCAGCGTGTCCATATGCACCAGTCCCTCTGCCAGGGAGGATTTCAATTGCACAAAAAAACCAAAGTTCACCACACCGGAGATTATACCGTCAAATGTTTCACCAACCCTTTCTCCAAGCCAGCGCAATTGTTTCATTTTGATATATTCCCGCTCTGCAGATAGAGCCTTAAGTTCCGCTTCATTGGCAAACTTAATCGATTTCCCCATCATTTCTTGCCAATCTGCCTTCGTTACGAAAGATTGATCGCAAACCATCTTAATCAATCTGTGCACCATGAGGTCAGGGTAACGGCGAATGGGAGAAGTAAAATGGGTATAATGTTGAAACGCCAATCCGAAATGACCTTTATTAATCATGGAATATTCCGCTTTCGACATCGTTCGTAAAACCACCGTTTCAATCAATTGGCGATAGGGAGAATCTTCTGCATGTTTGAGTACATTTTTAAAATCATTGGGAGATAAATCTCTATCGGGAATATGAATACCCAACCGCAAAAGTTTCAACAGATTACCAAATCGCGCCACATCCAATTTATCCGGTTTTGCATGGACCCGAAAAATACAGGGATAATGTTTCGGCAGTTTCTTCGGAATTTCTACCGCCACCAATCGATTTGCCAACAGCATGCATTCCTCCACAATTCGGTGGGACTCCATCCGTTCACTGGGTCGAATCTCATGGGGAATCCCTTTTGGCCCCATTTCGAAAATCGGCTCGGGAATATCAAAATCAATACTGCCTTCATCAGATCGGTTTTTAAAAAGGAATGCTGCCAATCGTTTGAGCGTATTCAATTCCTTTTTGAATGTATGATCCTTATTTCCTGAAACAACGTCCTGCACATCCTGGTAAGTAAAACGTGCTTTACTGTTAATGACCGTCGGCAAGATTTCAGTGTCCAACACATTGAAATTTTTATCCATGTTGATGATGGCGGAAACAGCCAACCGGTCTTCATTAGGCCTGAGGGAACAGAGATTAGCGGATAAAACTTCCGGCAGCATGTGAACAACCCCCTCTGTAAAATAGGCTGATGTGCTCCGGTTTATGGCCTCCCGATCTATGAATGTATTGGGTTTCACAAAGTGACTCACATCGGCAATGTGAACACCTAAAACATATCCATCACGGTGTTGTTTAATCGAAATAGCATCGTCAAAATCTTTGGCATCAACGGGATCAATGGTAAAGCTGCTCCAGCCCCTTAAATCACGGCGGCTTGGAATTTCATTTTTAATCCAATTTTGACCGACCGCTCCCACTTCTGTCATAACTTTCGCTGGAAATTCCTGGGTAAAATCATATTTATTGAGGATCATCTTCATATCATTAGCCGGGTCATCTGCTTTTCCAATGACTATTTCTAATTCAGCAATGATGGGGCCAAAAGCGTCGCCCCAGTCCTTAACCCTCGCCTTGACAATTTGCCCCTCACCCAGCTCTTTTTTAGCCTTGATAAGCCGAATCCCGCGCCCGGGGTTTACGGGAGAAATTTCAATGAACATTTTACCGGAATATTTATAGGTCACGCCGATGAATCGTTCTGAGCCCCTTTCCAGCACTTTTTCAATTTTTCCCTTCAATCCTTGTGGCCCTTGACGCCCCTTCAGACTCACACTTACGCGGTCACCATGGATGGCATCGGCCATGGATCTCCTGCCGATAAAAATATCTTCAGACTCGTCTTCGGTAATGACAAAGCCAAAACCCTTTTGAGTCACGGTCAGTATACCTTCGATTTTGCTTGGGCGGCGGGGCAACGTATAATGCTTCCCTTTGATAGATTTGATCTCTCCCGACTTCACCAATTCTTTAAGTAAAATTTTGACCGCACCAATTTCATGCTGTTTCACTTTCATGCGGTGAATGATTTCTTTTTGCCGGAAAAGTTTTTCCGGATGTTTTTGAAAAATATTGAGTAGTTTTTGCCGCATTATAAGTCCGAACTAAATTTGAGATGAATTTTGGTTCCAGATGATTGGCTGGAAAATCCCGCCGCAATATCAAAGGATATGCTTCCGTTATATTGACGAAAACCAAGTCCATATCCGGGTTTCACGGTTAATCCATTAGCAAAAGGGATATCGGTAAAAAGAAATATTTGAGCGCGGTTCAGATCGCCGAATATCCATTCGGATGATGAGATTAACACCCAATCGGAACTGAACTGATTTTCATGATAACCACGAAGGGAGCCGGCACCGCCAAATTTAACTTTTTTGGCCAAGGGTAAATCCCGTCCGTTCACCCAATTGCCGTGGCCCCGTATCGAAAAATACAGGACTGAGTTTTTGAGCGAATTATAATATCCCCAACTTCCTTCTGTCTCCAAAACTTTTGTATGTCCCAAGTGGTCTTCCCAGCGTCCAAGGTTAATTTCAAAATTCCAATAACTGCCCATAAAGGGGAGCCAACGATTATTTCTTCGATCCCCTACCATACCTAAAATTAAAGATTCGGAATGATGATTCACTTCATTTATTAAATCTCGACTGGATTCTTTTTTTCCACCAATCATCCAACGACCAAAAGGGCCAATACCAGTCGCCATGCCCGAGGATGATTCAAGGATATAATTGTCTTCTAAAAAATCCTGAACAATTTCAACCCGGATGCCAAAGGGAAGTCCAAATGGAAAAGGTATTTCGTGGGTTAAATTCAAAGCACGGGATTGAGCATTGGGCTGCTGCCATTTTAAATCCAAAATGGTACCGAGTCCGCGTGGATTTTCCAGATGCAGATCCACCTCACCAGTCGTGATCCACTTCCCATCTTTTCCTTTACTGGCCCCAAGGATACCGCCAATCTGACTTTTGAACTGGGGATTAAATTCCACCACCGCCGCCACTTGTTTTTGATCATATTGGGCAAAATAAACATCGGATCCTTCATTGATAAAGGGATAGGCGCTTTGAATCGTTCGAAACTGGGCCAATGCACTGTTATGGTTTGATAGTCCCATGAGCGTGTGAAAAAAGCGCTTCAGCACCTTTTTTTTCAGCGACCCGTCCTCCAAAAAATGTATGGAATCGATTTCAGTCAATTCTGATACAAAGTCATAATCCGCCTTTTCATTCAGCAGATAATAGCTTTTCCACTCCCCTTTTGCTTCCAGGTCGGCATAAAGAGTTGAATCAATCCTCTGGGAAAGGGGAAATGAAATAAACAAAATCATTGAAATGGTTCTAAAAATGAGCACGAACTTCTCCTTGCAGCTTGATGAACCCATCATATCGATCATCATCTAAGTACAATAATGTCCCATTGACTGAGAGTGATTGGCCTAAAAACATTGATGCTCGAACATTGCCTCGAAGTGTGCGGCCATAGGCCAATCCCTTTAATGCTTCCGGTGGCAATTCAGAAAATCCTTTGGCTAAATAATATTCCACATTTCCTTCAAGGCGGCCCTCTTTTCCAATGAATTTAGTCCAATTCAACTTCACACCGTATGCATTCACATTTTTACTTGATTTACCTGTAAAACTTAAAATTCGATTATAATAATAAACGAGCCGGGTTTCCCATTGAATATTCCCTCGAATGGATTCTTTCAATCCAATCTCCGAATTAAATCCATTCAATGAGCGCTCCTTCCGGAAAAAGAACGAGTTGGCAGATATATCTGCTTGATTGATATCTCCTCCAAAGACCAATTGGAAGTCATTATTTAGGTCCATCAAAGATGAAAATCCCAACTCAGATTCTATTCGCTGTTCCCATCCTCTGGGATCCAATCCATTGAAATTGATTCGATCTTGCCACCAAATCCGATGACGGTTCTTTTGTCCTTTTTTTCTATAAACCAATTCATGGCGTTTATTTTGACGATACCACTGGACGTTTTCTTCGGTTAATGACAGATTACGTGTAAATTTTGGACCTTGAAAATCGATCCGATTTAATAAACGATATTCCCAGTTTTTTAGCTCATCAATTTTCCATTTGGAAAAATCGATGGAAAACCTCGTCATTCCGTTTAATTGCGTCCCATGTTGGCGGTCCCCCGTAAATACGGTGTGGGCCACGTAGGCACCATTGGCATCACTCACATATTCATTTAGCTGCTCATCAAAGCGGTAATGGCCAAGCCCAATGCCGATTGAATCATACACCACCGCCCGGGCCTCACTCATGGATGCTTGTGAATTCAGGACGAAATCCAATTGGAATGGACTTTTTCGATCCCGATAATTCAAGGCTGTCCTCATGGAATTAAAATCGTTTTGTTTTCGCCCCTCTCCATTTTTTTGAATACGCTGGCGAAACATCCATTCCTGCCGCCAACCTGAGCGCTTACGACTTTTAAAATCGATTTGGGTAAACTGCCCGGTCAGGACTTTTTTCATCTGCCCCAAATTTTCTTTTGAAACCTGTTGGTCATCACGCTGGCTGATCCCAATCGAAAATTCTTTAGATTTTTTAGAATAGGTTAATCCTATGACTGAATCATCAAAGCGGTAACTGTTTTCTTTTAACTCGTGTGAATAATTCACGAAAGGCTGAAAAGGACCATCCAAAAGTTTTACTTGTGTATTAAACATCCGGAAGACCGAATCCGACTGAACCTGATTCATGGCTAGATTGATTTGATTTAATATATCTCCGTTATATTCCAAATCCAGGATCAACCTGTCTTTTTTATGGTTTCCACGATTGAATTGGGAAATCCCGATTTGACTAGTGAATACATTCCCAATACCGATTTTTGATGAAATTGATGAAAGTGATTCTTTCTCGATTCCTGAGCCCCGCAAATCCCATTCTTCATTAAAGTTTACGCTGCGGTCCCGGCTCAGGGATTGAAACCGGCTGGAGTTTTGCCAATGTTCAAATTGATACTCAATTTGAGTCCTACCCCGCTTGACGGGTTTTTGGTTGAATAACAGGCGGTAAGCATTCCCTTTTAATTCTGAATCTTTGCTTTGAGAAAATTGGTTTTGATCGTGAACTGAGAAGGCACCTTCGACAGAGAATTCTGTCCCCTCCTTCAACTCAATATTCGAGTTGAATTGCATAAGCTGGTTGCTTTCCGGTGCCTTGAGTGAACGCCCGGGGGAATAGCGGTCGCGATTATCAATTTGATCCGTGGCTACAAATTCATAATAAATACGATGTTCTGATGAAATTTTTCGAACGTAATCACCGGCTGGGTCCGGACTGAATGTGACTGTGTAACGATCTTTAAGTGAAAAAACTGGTATAGTAATTGAACCGAAAATGAATACGAAAATATCATTTCTGAATACATAATCTCCTAACGAATCCTGAACCACACCCGGTTGGTAAATCACATCATTCAATTTGAAGGCCGACCGCTGTTCACCGGACAAAAAAGAACCCCTCGTATTATCCCGCTCATCAATATAAGTAATGTTATACTTGAAACGGTTTCCAATTGATCCATCCATTCCAGCTTCTACATAATTTGATTTAAATGTACTTTCTGAATACTGGTATTCTATATCAATATCGGAATCAAAATAGATTAAATGTTTCGGCGTAAAAATCAATTCACCTGAAGAATAGTCGATCGTATAATCGCGATCCTCTCCCCGCGCCAATTTTTCCCCATTGAGCCACACCGATTCGGAAGCGGCAGATATAATTACATTTCTTAAGCCCTCTTTTGATGTGAGTAAATAAGGTCCCTGAAGACCATCACTCCCCTTTATTTCCAGTCGATGATATTTTCCCTTAGATTGGCCAATTATTGTCCGAAATTTTGTGTAATTTCGATTAATGTTATTCTTTATACCTACTATATTTCTATTGTTATTATTATATTTGCCCGAATTATTGTTTACGGTTAAGTCACCGGCTGTTAATTCGCCGGATGGATGGGATACATTTAGATAAACTTTGTCCAATTCATCCAAAGCAGCGGTAGTTCCTTCCGGTTGGATGGGGATGGATTCATCGGTCACTGTTCCGGAAACGCGAATGGTTTCACTAAGTTTTCCTGCCATCTGGAAGCGCAATCCACCACTCAGTCCCCCGGCACCCCGGGAGCTCATTTCAATACCGCGAAAGAATGTACCGGAGGCATTTATAGGATATGATTTTTGTTGACGGGTCGATGGGTTGATGAATTGAACATATGAATTCTTTTGATCAATGGTATCTTTTTTAACGATAATTAAACTATCTAAAACGGGTAAAGCATCTATAATGGGACCGATCTTTTGGGGGAGATCAATTAGCGTGGAATCTTGAGCCGATAGGATGGCTGATAAACCGAAAAAGATTAAATTTTTACTGACGGACATTTAAATTAAAAATCACCAATTCATTTTCAGTTAATATATTGAGAAAACCTTCATCAACCACCACATCCAAGATAACGGAATCCTTCAGCGGTAGTATAAATGGATATTCACCCAAAAACTGAGCGTCCCCCCTTTTATTCAGAATCATCCAAGTATGATTAAAGGACAGAATAAAAATTGGATTCTTAATGTCAACTCTGAATCGTCGCTCTAATTTTCCGGAACGGGTGAAAAGAAGGATTTCATTCATACAATCGATTAAAAGAGCCATTTGATCATTGCGTGCAAAACGCAAGGATGCCACACAATTTTCTGCTGCGGGATAATTATTCAGATCAATAAATCGATGCAACCTGGATGAGTTGGGTTCCATTCTGTAAATCGCATGGGTTTCAGGAGAATAAATATTGATCCGACCACGGCTGTCAAGACTCATTCTCGTTGGAAACAATTCACCTGTGTCATCTGAAAGTGGGATAGATTGGATAAAATTCAATTTGGTGTCGAATCGACTGATTCTGCTTTCAGAACGATCCAGAATAAATAAATCCAAATGATGGGAGGCCATATCTGCCGGATCAAACAACCCGGTTTCACCTGTACCAAAACCGCCGTAGACCAACACCGAATCTGTAACCCATTGCCCCACGCGACGACGGTTTGAATCCAGCAGAATTAATCCATTGGGAATTTTAACGAACCGGTCAGGCTGAAATTCAGGTCCGATTACATTTTGCTTAAGATCGACACGCCCAACCTCAATGGCTGTTTGGGGCAGGACCGCCCCAAAACTAAACAGGATCAGAAATAGAAAGGTCAGTCTTCTATTCAGTCGTGTTTTCCCGTTGAGAATTAACAGGGTGGGTTAAGAACCACGACCCAATTCCAATCATAACTATGGAGATTAATTGAGACCCACTAAATCCAAACAGGTATTTTGCATTCACTCGTAAAAATTCAATCAAAAAGCGTTCTGATCCTGCTAGAATCAGGTAAGTGAAAAAGAGACTCCCTACCACCGTAACAGAAGTCCTTTTATTATAAAGATAGTAGAAAATGCCAAGTCCCAGTAAAACTTCATAAATTTGTGTCGGATGCACTTTCAATACACCCGGATCAAACCCTGATAAACTCACCCATGGATAATAGGTTTGAAATATGCTGTAAGTGGAGGGAGGCAATCCTTCAGGAAAGGAAATTCCCCATGGCAAATGCGTGGGCAATCCATAATCATCTCCTACGAGTAAACATCCAAGGCGACCGACAGCATAACCCAAAATTAACAGCGGTGCCACAATATCCGCGAATTTAAACCATTCTAAATTATTCTTTTTAAGCACATATGTTACTGCCAATGTGCCGCCCATCAGTCCACCGAGAAAAACTAACCCGGCGCCGCTGAAAATCATCCCCATGGGATCTGCTTTAACACGATCGAAATTCTCAAGTAAATAATAAATTTTCGATCCGAGAATTCCCCCTAAGGCAGCGGCAAAAACAATATCAGATGCTAATTTGGCGTTATAACCCAATCTTTTTAGATCTTTATTCAAAAAATAATAACATGAATAAAATGCTACCATGAGCATAAAACCGTATGAATTAATTACGGGATGAAATTCGAAACCAAAAATACTGATTTTCCCAAAATCAAAAATGATAGGCCACATTTAAAGTTCTCCTCCACAATTTGCACAAAATTTATGATCAATCTGAACTGCCGTACCGCAGTTGGTACAGAATTTTCCTTTGCTCTTATCAGACACTTTTACGGCGCCAATTTTAAGTTCTGACTTACGTTGGGAATAGAACATTCCTCCAACCACTATAGCTACAATTCCAAGCACCGCAAGCGGCTGCCAAAGAGGGAGTTTATGGCGTACCGGCGCTGTACTCGCCTTTTGATTTGGCGGAGACGGTGCCGTCTCATCATTGGATAGCATAGTTTGCAGAACATTGATAGAAATGTCTCCACTTGGATTTTGGTAATTGAAAGATACAGGTTTATTCGTGTTCGCCTTATAATCATGAAGATGAATTCTTCTGAAGTTTAATCCATGTTGATCCTGAAAAGTTTCCGCCTCTTTTTCAGAGAAAGAAAAATTTTCTGCAACCAGTGGTTCCTGGATAATAATATGAACATCATCAACATTGTGATTGATTTGCAGATTGAATACGCCCGATCGTTCAATCCCATTTTTCTCTACAGGATAAAAAATAAACATGCGAAATTTGGGTTCAACGACACTAATCTGAACGAATGATCGGTTATTAGTATTAAGTACAGATAAGTGTTTTACTTCAGTATCTGAAGCAGCGGTGCCACCTACAAAAAAGACACTATCAGAATTGGCAGGCACATTCATTTCGAAATTAAGTGGTAGGCTTTCCCCCTTTACTTCCGCATCAATCTCGACCATAATTCCATCAAAGTAGTATTCAGAATAGATCACAACATCGAATGAATTGAAAGGCGATGATTGGGCCGCAATGGTGCCCAGAAAAAACAGAATGGATAACACTTTTTTCATTTGAATTTATTTCCCCCGAAAATGGACGATGAAATTACAGATTATCCGAACTAATTATCATGACGAAGTGGTGAATTTCACCAAAACGAATAAATCATAAATGGTGTGTGTGTATGCTGCCACACCAAATCCGCGCAGGATATAGATTCCGCCCAATACAATCCCGGCTGCAATGCGGATCAAGAATAAATCAATTGTAGGCGTTTCTCCGTAAATACCTATAAAATGAAACCCTGAAAAGAGCGCCGCGGCCAAGATTACAGCGCCCGCTTTCTTCCCCGCGTCACCCCATTGAAAAATAAATCCGATAACAGATGCCAAGCCTGTGATCAGAATAACGCGGAAAACAAATTCTTCGTAGATACCGGCACCTACTGCCAGTACAATTTGCTGCATCAACTGCCCATCTTTACCGTTCATTAGAAGGGTCGGTATCCAGATCACGGTCATGGTCAATATTATCGCCCAACCAACACTTTCAAATAACATGAATAATAAATACTCCCCGCGAACAACTGAAGACATCAATTTTTTCTTCTGCCGTAGAAATGCCACTATAAATCCAATCAAAAATGACCCGCTGAATCCATAAACACCGAAAATACCAAAGACTCCCAATATTTGCCGCATGAGGACGTCGGCTCCGTTCCTGAGTAAGGGTAAATCACTGGCTGATATGGCAAAAACACCAACTTCATAAACGAGGAATAATGGCAATGTAAAAATAAAACTGTAGAGCGGCGTGTGGGTTTCTCTCCAATAGTTGGGTTGATTCATGGTCAATAATTTTAGAGTATATACGTGTTAGAGTGTTAAAGAGTTCAAAGTGTAAAAGTTATCATATGTTTTGTACTTTAACACATTAACACTTAAACACCTTATTCTAATCTGAATCAATTTGCAAAACAGCCAGTAGAGCTTCCTGGGGGATTTCCACCTTTCCGATAGATTTCATTCGTTTCTTCCCCTCTTTCTGCTTCTCCCACAGTTTGCGTTTTCGTGTAATGTCACCACCATAGCATTTAGCGGTCACATTCTTCTTTATCATTTTTATGGTGGATCGAGCGATGATTTTATTCCCTAAAGCCGCCTGGATTGGTACATCAAACATTTGTCGCGGAATCAGTTCTTTCAACTTGGAGCAAAGGGCCACACCGCGATGGTAAGCATCATTTGTGTGAGTGATGAAGGATAGGGCATCCACTGTTTCATTATTGATTAGAATATCCAATTTCTTTAAATCCCCGACTACATAATCAGTCAAATGATAATCCAGGGAAGCATATCCTTTCGTTGTGGATTTCAACTTATCATAAAAATCAAAAATGATTTCGCCCAAGGGCAGATCATATTGTAGTTGAGCCTTATCCGCCGTAAGGTAATTGGTATTCCTGTAAGTCCCTCTTTTCTTTTGGCATAAGGTCATGATGTTACCGATATATTCTTTGGGGGTAATAATTTCTGCTGAAACGAGGGGTTCTAAAATAGCCTGAATATCTCCGGTTGGAGGCATTTTAGCCGGTGTATCTACTTCAACAATTTCGCCATTTCGCAGTTCAACTTTATATCGGACGTTGGGTGTCGTCGTCACCAACGCTAGATCAAATTCACGCTCCAATCGTTCCTGGATGATTTCCATATGAAGCAAACCCAAAAATCCACAGCGGAATCCAAATCCAAGCGCTTGACTTGTTTCTGGCTCGAAGAAGAGTGAGGCATCATTCAGTTTCAATTTATCCAGAGCCATCCGCAATTGGTCATAATCATCCGCATCAGAAGGATATAGTCCTGAAAAAACCATGGGTTTGACCTCCTTAAACCCAGGCAGTGCTTCAGTCGCCGGTCGTTCTTTCGTGGTAATTGTATCTCCCGGTAAAATATGAGATACATTCCTGATGCTGGCCAATAGATAACCTACATCACCAGCCCGCAGTTCTTTCGCCGGAACCTGTTTTAGCACAAAATGTCCAACTTCTGTAATATCGTATTCACGATCATGAGAGAAAAAACGTGCCGTCTCCCCCGGTTTGAGTACACCGTCAAATATTCGAACGTAAGGAATCGCGCCCTTATAATTATCATGCAGAGAATCAAAGACCATGGCTTTCAAGGGACCATCAGAACTATCCTTTGGTGGTGGAATGCGCTCCACAATAGCGTCAAACACATCTTGAACACCAATTCCGCTTTTGGCGCTGGCACAAATAATTTCGCTTTCATCACATCCAATCAATTCGATCAACTGTCCTTTCACTTCTTCGATCCGGGCACTGGGTAAATCCACTTTATTAATTACAGGGATGATGGTCAAATCATTTTCGATGGCGAGATATGTATTGCTGACAGTTTGCGCTTCCACCCCTTGGGCGGCATCAACCAACAGTAACGCCCCTTCGCAAGCGGCCAGAGACCGGGACACCTCATAGGAAAAATCCACATGACCCGGCGTATCGATTAAATTGAAAATGAAAGTTTGCCCGTCACTGTGCTTATAATGCATTTGGATTGGGTGACTTTTTATCGTAATCCCCCTTTCCCGCTCCAGATCCATACTATCCAGCACTTGGGCTTTCATATCTTTTTTTGCCAGCGTATGAGTATCTTCCAGCAGGCGATCAGCCAAGGTAGATTTACCATGGTCTATATGGGCGATGATACAAAAGTTGCGTAAGTTAGCCGTGGACATGGGGCGAAAATTACCTAACTCTACCCTCAAACAGCGATTCAAAAATCAAGTTATTTCAACTCCTTTTGTGTAATTTCAGGAACATTGATCATTTAAATAAATAGAAAGCACTATGAAAAAATTACTTCTAATCCTTGTTTTTGTTCTCATGGCTTGCGAAGAAAAAAAAGATGAAGAATTGAGTCCCTTTATTGGTACATGGGCCGTTACTGAAAAGGGAGTTTACCAAGTATCCGATTGTTCCGGTGAGGTTGATGACTCTGAATGGCGTGGATTAAAAAGCAAAGGTGTCACCATCACAATAGAAATTAAAAAAGATGGTACAGGCGTTGAAACCATTACCGGGCCTGACCCAAAGGTTACAACATTTACATGGTATAATCCTGGCAACACATTTTGTATGAAAGATGACTGTTTCATTTACGTTATGCCGAACAACCAACAATCATTTTATACCAATATCATCAAAGACCCTTATTGTATTGACGAAAACTATAAAGTGACGGGGCATAATACGCAACGCGACTGTGAAGATGCCAGTACAAGCAATCTATGGGTTAAAAAGAAATGTCATAAGACGCGATACGTTAAACAATAAGTTTGTGAGATTGCACGTACCTGGCTCTTAGTCATTTATATCGGAGAGTACAATCATATAAATTATTATTAGGTCGTTGATCATGGTAAGGGAACACCCTTCCCTGCCAGTTTATTCCATTGGATGCTTCTATAAAATAGTCTGCAATCGGACAATATGGTTATCCTGGCTTGGTTCCTAACCTATCAATAGGTAATCTATGTTGAATGAACCGTCAACGATATTATTATTACCACTTTAAATCAGGTCTTATACTAGTCGGACTTCTTTCATTCTTATCTTGTTCTTTGAATCGTGATTTCCGACCAACACCAATAGAAAATCAATCTGTACATCCCCACGGAAATCATTCTGCCCTTGTGTCGATTATGGGTTCCACCGGAGTTGGAGCTTATTTACACTTCAATGAAAACAATGACTTGGCCCTACACCTTATTTATTCAAACCGATCCGGGCGGCCTCTCCTTCTACTTCCAAAAAATATAGCAATGATAGGTCAATCAAAATCCGGACGGAGTCAAAAACTGAAAATCTACTCGGCTAAAGAATATATTCAACAACTTCAATCAGAACTGGCAGTGGCCCAAATTGAAGCTACTATGGAAGGCGCTTTGGAAAGTCCAACATCTCAAGAGAATTCTTTTATGCTGCGGTACAGTAAAAATGAATTGCACCATATAACAAATCCCGGAACTGATTTTGAGAACAGTCAAATGCAAAGCCGGCTAAAACCGGGTGATTCATTTGTGAACAACCAAAACATACAAGGCATTCAGCAGCCGCTTTTAACGGAAAGAACGCTTTACCCCAACCAATTTGCAGAAGGCGATGTGATGATCGAGCATAAAAGCGCGACTTCTTACAATGTTACTGTTCCCTTTGGTGGAGAATCCCACATCTTTCATTTCTCTCGGAATTAGCCGAATCACTAATTATTTATAAATGTATCTCTGACCTTTATATAAGTGAAGACTTGGGATGAAGTTATTTTCTTAATTCTTAAAGATTGGCATTCCGCCAGATGCCACAGACTTGAATTTGTCATATTCCTTAACTATCCAAAACGCTTCGAACCCATCTAAGGATTCAACCAGCGCCATTCCTTCTTCAACATCTAGAACATTCAAGGCAGTGGCTAATGCATCCGCATCCATACAGTTGGGTGCAATTACCGTAACTGAAGCAACAGTCGATTGGGTGGCAACTCCGGTTCTTGGATCAATAATGTGGGAATACTGTGCATTGTCAAATTCTTTAAAATTACGATAATTACCTGAGGTCGCCATGGCCTGGTTTGAAACGGATACCACTGAAAATATATTCTCCCCGGGCATGCTTCCTACCATTGGTCTGTCAATCCCAATCTTCCAGCTTTTACCTTTATTATTTTTCCCCAGGGTACGGACCTCGCCTCCGATTTCTACCATAAAATTTTGTACACCTGAATCACGAAAATATTCAAAAAGTTGATCCACACCCCAGCCTTTGGCAATGGCATTCAAATCAATCATTTGACCGGCCACCGCTTTCAGTAGAGTTCGTTGATTTAAATTGATTTTATTAAAACCTACCTTGGTCATGGCCAATCTGATCTCAGTATCCATGGGCGGTTCCCAAAGTGACTGATCCAGCCTGTTGGCTTTTCCCTGTCGCCAAGCCAACACAACCGGAAGGACGGTGACATCTAAGGCACCTTCTGTGGCCTTTCCCCAGAAAATCGCTCTTTTTAGTACAGCAGCAAATCCTTCAGAAATTTTAGTCTTTTCCCCTTGAAGGCTTTCGTTAAAATTTGTTATTTCACTGTCCAACCGATAGGTGGACATCTGTTTGTCGATTTTAGCGAGTATTGAATCGAGGGTAAATTGGATCTCATCCAAATTGATCTGTAGATCCGAATCAGGGACAATTCGAATGGAATAAGTTGTTCCCATGGTTTTGCCCTGAATTTCTACATATTGTTTTGGATGACCGCATCCCAAAAAATAGACGAGAACAAAAAAGCCCAACAGGTGTTGGGCTCGTCTAAAATTGGATGTTATGATTGGATTAACCAAACTTATCATAATCGATCATTTCGTCTTCAACGCCCAAATCATAAAGCATCTTATCCACTGCATCAATCATCATGGGCGGACCGCACATATAATATTCAATTTCTGTCGGATCTTCATGGTTTTTTAAATAGAGGTCATGAGCAGCCTGGTGAATAAACCCGGTTGCGCCTTCCCAATTGTCTTCCGGCATGGGTTCTGACAGGGCTACCGTATAAGTGAAATTTGGGTGTGTTTTTTCAAGCGCGAGGAAATCTTCATGGTAGAACATTTCTCTTACGGAACGAGCCCCATAATAAAAAGATATTTTTCGATCCGTATTTTGAGTGTCCAATAAATCAAACAAATGGCTGCGCAGGGGCGCCATCCCCGCCCCACCGCCAATGTAAACCATTTCGCGACCCGAATCCTTGGCAAAGAATTCACCAAAAGGTCCGGAAATGGTCACTGTATCACCCGGCTTCAAATTGAATATATATGAAGAGGCAATTCCCGGAGGAACGTCATTCCATAATGCTGGCGGCGGTGTGGCAATCCGCACGTTGAGCATGACGATATTCCCCTCAGCAGGATGGTTCGCCATGGAATACGCCCGGAAGCAATCCTCATCATTATTGGCATTAACATCCCAAATATTAAATTTATCCCAGTCGGGATGATACTCTTCCTCAATTTCAAAATTTTTGAAACTCATATTTTTATATTCAGGAATATCAATCTGAATATAACCACCTGCTTTAAAATCAAGGGTTTCACTTTCTGGAAGTTCAAGGATCAATTCTTTAATAAAAGTGGCTACATTTTTATTGGAACGCACTTTGCATTCCCATTTGCGAATATTAAAAATCTCATCAGGCACATGGATGTTCATATCCTCTTTTATCTTCACCTGGCAAGCTAGGCGCCAGTTTTCCTTCGCATCTTTGCGATTAATATGCCCGGTTTCTGTTGGCAGGATTCCGCCACCGCCTTCATTCACTTGGCATCGGCACATGGCGCAGGTTCCACCGCCGCCGCAGGCGGAGGGTAGAAAAATATTTTCATTCGCCAATGCCGAAAGCAGGGTTGAACCGGGACGAGTTATAATTTTTTTATCTTCATCATCATTGATTTTAATCGTCACATCACCCTTAGGCAGTAGTTTAGATTCGGCAAAATTAAGTAATATTACCAGGATGAGAATCACCCCGGTAAAAACAGCCATACTCAGTATGGTCATTGCCATTAGAGATCAATCCCTGAAAATGCCATGAAGGCCATGGATAATAATCCTGTTAGGAGCATGGTGATACCCAACCCTCGCAGTTTTGCAGGAACATTTGAATACCGTAGTCTATATCGAATTGAAGCCATAGAGGCAATGGCCAGGAACCAACCCAACCCCGAACCAAATCCGAAGACCGTGGATTCGATAAATGTGTAATCCCGCTCAACTAAAAATAATGAACCGCCTAAAATTGAACAGTTCACCGCAATCAACGGCAAGAAAATTCCAAGGTTATGGTATAAAGTTGGTGAGAATCGATCTAAGATCATTTCAACCAATTGAACCATGGCCGCAATGACAGCAATAAATACGATAAAGTTTAAAAAGCTTAAATCAATATCGGGAAACCCTGCCCAAGATAAGGCACCCTTTTCCAGAAAATAGTGATGAATTGCCCAGTTCGCCGGCGC
>Ga0114933_10000712_pt1 | contig 39282 bp, 30 predicted proteins | sample 4SBtaG_FD_89691 | JGI IMG/M metagenome (GOLD analysis project Ga0114933, IMG submission 89691) | Deep subsurface microbial communities from Kolumbo volcano to uncover new lineages of life (NeLLi) - 4SBTROV12_W25 metaG | ecosystem: Environmental > Aquatic > Marine > Volcanic | place: Kolumbo... | reverse complement strand
GAAGTAAAATCTGAATATATAAATGATTTGAAAAATTATCCTAGTTTTATTCATAAACCAAATACAGATGATGGTAGTAGAGAGTATACATATTGCCTGCCAGCCATCAAATATCCCAATGGTAAAACATATATAAAAATTGGTGGATCTAAACATTTTACTAATATAAATACGTATAAAGAAGCAGTTGATTGGTATAAAGGAAAAATCAATTCAAATGAAATTGAAGCAGTTACAAACGAATTGAATATGATTTATGATCAAAATTTATTTAGTTCATATCATTCTGATACCTGTGTTACTACATGGACTAAAACAATATACCCTATCATTGATGAAATAGAAGATAATTTCTTTGTTTCTGTGGGTGGAAATGGATCTGCGGCAAAATCATCTGATTACATAGGATATATATCTGCAAATTTCTTCACTGATGCTAAATGGGACAATAATTTGGATCGTAATTTATTTACTCTTAAGTCAAACCTATTAAATTGATTGTCAAGAAATAATATTTATATTAGATAGTCATAGTGTAAATATCTTTTAAAAATCTATATTTATTATTGAAATCTAAGCCATAGCCCACAACGAATTTATCTGGAATGTCAAATAGAGATGTATTTGCATTGAATACCTTAGATTTTATTACTTTATTTAACAAAACCGCAGTAGTTAGAGATCTTGGATTTTTATTTTCCAATTGTTCGGTAATGTATTTTAAAGTATGTCCCGTATCACATATGTCATCTATAACTAAGATGTTTTTATTTTTAACATCAAATGTTATATTTTCAGAACAGATTTTATTTCTTTTTATACCCTTATATGAGTTTATATCTATAAAATAGATATCGTAATTGATATTGAGGTTATTGCATAAATCTTTTAAGAAGGGAACGGCTCCTTTTAATATACAAATGATGATTAATTTTTTATTAATGTAATCAGAATTGAGTTGAGTAGCATAATTATTAATTTTGGATTGTATAGATTTATATTCAATCATGATTTTTAATTCATGATTCATATTAAGTTACCAATTCTGTACAAACATTGGCATTACAATGTGGGTGTATTGACTATCATCAGTTGGTTTGATCAGCCCAGGATTGGAATCACCGTTTATTTCTAAAATAACATTTTCTGTATCAATGACATCTAGAACATCTGAAAGGTATTTACTATTAAAAGCAATTTTAGATGATTTTCCGCTCGTAGTTACTGGAATGACTACTGAGTTTTCTCCAAGTTCATCAGTTTTTGCAGACATAAGTAATTTATTATTAGATTCTTCATCAATTTCTATTTTTATTATTCCACTTCCATCTTTTGCAAGAACTCCTAAACTTCGAACCGCTGATTTAAAGTCTGATTTTGGAATTGAGCACTGAGTAGTTGTATTATCAGGGATGAGTGAATTAAAATCGGGAAAAGTTCCTTGAGTTAATGTGGTAGTTAATTGATAATTATCCATCATAAAAATAACTTGATTTGCAGCAGAGGTAATAAATATATTAACAGGATTTTCTATCATGGGTAATATTCTAGATAATTCTGCTAATGATTTAGATGGAACAATAAAATCTAAATCATCTACTTTATCTTCTATTTTATGATGAATAATAGATAATCTGAATCCATCAGCTGAAGCCATAGTTAACGTATTATCTTGAATAGAGAACTTAATACCTGTAAGCACAGGTCTTGACTGATCTTGGGCAGCTGAAAAAATCACACTATTTATGAGTTTTAATAGGTCATTCGAGTTTATTGTAAAGTGAGGTGTCATGTCATTTAATTCAGGTATAGGAGGAAATTCATCTGATGATTGTGTTATTAAATTTGAATCAAATGGTCCACATTTAATATTTATATTATTTGTTTGATCATCAGAAGAAAGGTCTATATTTTGGTTAGGAAATGTTTTTATTAAATCAGTTAATAATCGTGCTGGGATTGTAGTTTCACCTTCAGTGTTAATATCTGCCCCAATCCATGTATTTAGTGCTAGTTCAAGATTTGTTGCTGAAAGTTGTAACTTACCTTCTGTAGCTTTTAATAATACATTTTGTGTTATAGGAAGTGTAGTACGAGTTGATACAGCTCTGGAAATATTACTCAAAGCTTTATCTAAATTTTCTTGTGTGCACTGTAATTTCATTTTTACTAATTAAAATTATAAGTTTTATAAACATCCTAGTCAATAAATTTATTAAGCTCCTATAAAAGCATTATAAATTTCTTTAATAGATTTGTTTAATATTGAAATATTTATTCTTATATCCACGTAATTTGAATTGTTAATTATCCCATAATTTTCAGCATTTAAGTCTGGAAGGTAGATATCATTGTTTATTAAATGATTTCTTAATTTAGAATAATCATCAGTTGATTTATATTCCATTTCAAACACGTTACTATGATTGTCCCTTATTAAAATATTGAACTTATCTGTTTTATTTAATTCATTGAACAATTTTATGCCATTATCATAAGAATCATTCATTTTATCTTCGAAACCTTCTAAATTACTTAGTATCAAAGCTGCATTAAGACTGCTATTAGGAATACTTCCTCCAAACATTCGCCTAGTATTGAACATATTCGAAATCAATTTAGAATCCCCTGCTAAAATTGCACCCCACGGAGCCCCGAAGTATTTCCACAGTGAACAATATACAGTATCAAAATATTTTGTATATTCATGGATTGGTATTTTTGATGCTGAAGTCATCATGTACAATCTTGCTGCATCTAAATGAAGTTTGATATTATTTTCTTTGGCGAAATCATACAATTCTTGTAAATATTCAATTGTTAAAATTTGACCTTTTTGTCTTCTTACAGGTGACTCTAAGGAAATACAACCTATATTCTTGGGTACTCTTGATATAGAATTTTTATGAATTATATCTTTAATTTCGTTTATTGTGAAAAACGAGGAATTTAGTCCCAATGGAATTAAATTTATTCCACTGATAGTTTGCAAAGTATCACCAGAATCCTGGTAAATATGACTTTGCTCTTGAACCAGGGCTTTTGAGTTTGATCCTGATAACTCTCTTATAGCAAAATGGTTTGCCATTGTACCTGTAGGTAAAAATATCGATTTTTCTTTATTAAGAATTTTAGAAAATTTATTTTCAAGATCATCAACTATCCCACCCACAGAATATACATCCTGCTTAATAGTGTTTAAGTCATCAAGGTTGTTAATTTTGTCCGCTATAATTTTAGGAGAATTTGGTAGCCCGTCACCCGAAAAAGAAACAGAAGAGAGATCTGGTTTCATATTAATTTTTCATTTTCAAATACATCAGCTAACAATTTAATACCTTCGTGTATTTCTTCAGGAGAATTATAACTATAAGTTAATCTAAGATAATTATTTCTATCTCTATTTGCTCTGAATAACCCACCGGGGTTGTATTTAACTCCTCTGTCAGCAGCTGTTTTTAATATATTCCATGAATCAGCACCTTCTGGCAATTTCATCCATAACATCATTCCACCATTAGGTTCCGTCCATTCACATGTGTCAGGAAAATTTTCTTTTAATGCTGTTAGCATTGCATCACGCTTTTGCAACAATGATTTTTCGACTTCCAAACCATGATCATATCCATGTTTATTTAGAAAACTATAAGCAGCCATTGTTGCAAGTTGGCTTGGACTTGATCCAAATCTTATTTTTTCAAGCTCTTCCTTAACAATGTCTGGAACTACTGAATAACCAATTCTTAATCCACACCCAAGAAATTTTGTATATGCAGAAATATAAGTAACCGAATCCTGGTCATCAAGTTCATACATCGGAGTTGGCAAAGGGTCTCCATCAATTCTAAAGTCAGCATAACTTTCATTTTCAAATATAGGAACATTGTATTTTTGTGCAATTTCTATTATTGCTTTTCTTCTGTGAAGAGGGATAGTGATTCCAGTTGGATTTTGGTAAACAGAGATCAGATACATAAATTTTGGTGTAATATTTTGTTTCTTAAGATTAGCAAGATTTTCTTCTAAACTCTCAGGAATTATTCCTTCTTCATCACAATCAATATGAACCACATTAGCCTGTCTAGATAAAAGCATTGCTAGTGTCCCTAAATAACTAAATTCTTCAATTAGCACTGTATCACCCGGGTTAAGAAAAATATCCAACAAATTTTCTATCGCACCACCAGCTCCTCCACTTAAAACAATTGAGTCTGCATCAGTATTTAATCCTCTTAGAGTCGATAACCTTTCAGCTATTAAATTTCTTAGATCTGGGTAACCTTGGGGATCCGGATAAGGAGCTAAAGAATTTCCATCTTTTAAAATAATATCTTTTGTAGTTTCTGCAAATTGATCATAATTCATACTATGTTGATCAGTATAAGTGATTGAGAAAGTATATTTGGTATCATCTCGCAATCCATCAGGAAATGTAACTTCAGGTCTATTGTCATTTACGAATTTATTACTATATTGCATGTTGGTCCTCCAAGAAAATATTTTACGTCAGTTATGATAACATATATTTATTAATTATTATTAATTTTGACACACTTATATATTATCAAATAAATTATTGCTATGCACAAAGTTTTTATAACAAGAAATTGGCATCCAAATGCAGTAAATTTACTTTCAAAATATTTTGAAGTAAAAGTTTGGAATAAATCAAGAGTTCCATCTACTGAAGAAATAATAGAGAATGCTAGTGATTGTTTTGCTATATTTACTGAGTTTGATGACAAAATCAATTCAAAAATCATCAAATCGTTAAAATCATTAAAAGTTATTTCTAATAGAGCTGTAGGATATGAAAATATCGATATAAACTTTGCCAATACTCTTAATATTAAAATTGGAAACACACCAGGAATACTAGTAGAAACATGTGCCGATTTTACCATGGGATTGATGCTAGATTTAGCTAGAAATATTACATTTTCTAACAGAGCTGTGACTGATGGAAAATGGATTTCTTTTGATCAAACACCTTATTTAGGCACTGATGTTTATAATAAACATCTTGCTATTCTTGGATTAGGTCAAATTGCTACAGCATTTGCAAGACGTGCTGTTAATGGATTTGGTATGAAAGTTTCATACTGGTCTAGAAATCGAAAGCCTGAAATAGAATCTGAATTAAACTTAAATTACATTAATTCAGTTAATGAATTAGTTGAATCATGTGATTATTTATCAATTCATTGTGCTCTAACAGATGAAACTTATAGAATTATAGATAAAGAGCAATTCAAATTAATGACTAATGTAAAATTAATTAATACATCTAGAGGTCAAACAATTAATCAAGATGAATTAATCAATGCAATAAATAATGGAAATATAGAATCAGCTGCTCTTGATGTAACTGACCCAGAGCCACCAGATTACAAATCAAATTTAGTAAATCATCCCAAAATATTAATAACACCTCATTTAGGCAGTGGTAGTAAGGAAACATTTAATAAAATGGCAGAAATGGCTGCGTTAAATATAATAAATGTATTTACTAATAAAAAAATGCCTTCAGAAGTTGTTCCGTAACTATAATTTTATCCAACAACTTCTTCAAAAACTCTTAAATAATTTAATCCCAGCATTTTTTTGATTTCTTCTTCGTTAAATCCACGTTCTGCAAGTTTGATTGTTAAATTTGGCCAATCTGTAAAATCATTATAACCTTCAAGTTTAATATCAGTTGCAGTTGGTCCATTAACTCTATGTTTTTCTTGCCATCCCTGCCAAGAAAATTCTCCTGGCTTGGAAAAAGGCATTTCAACTGGATATTCAAACAATGATTCGGTTCCCGGGCCTGGACCCATTTTGTCAGTTCCAATACATACATGATCAATACCCATTACATTAACAAGATGTTCAATATGTTCAGCCCAATTATCTAAGTTACCTACATTAGAACCTTGAATAAAACCAGGTATTATTACAACTCCAAAAAAGCCTCCGTTATCAGCAATGGCTTTTGCTAATTTATCTGTTTTACCTCTGTCATGCTTAAATACTGATGCACTAGCAGAATGTGTTATTACAACAGGTGTTTTTGATACTTCAATGGTATCCCACCCAACTTGTTCACTACAATGACTAACATCAACTAATATATTAGAATCATTCAATTTAGATACTAATTCTCTACCAAAATATGTTAATCCACTTTGATGATATTCTGTGCAACCATCTCCAACTAAATTTCTTAAGTTATAAGTCAATTGAACAACACGTAAACCCAAATTGTAGAAAAAATCTACTTTTGATAAATCAGTTCCAAATGGCAATGTATCTTGAAAATCGAAAATAACACCGTATTTGTTATGTTGGTGTGATTCTCTTATATGATCGCCTGTTGTTACTAGCATTAATTTTTCAGGAATTGCATTTATGATTCCTATAGCATTAGATATGCCTGTTACAGATGTATCGTATGCTGTTTCAATTCTTGAAGGCCCAGCATAGGTTCCGCTTGCAACATTAACACCGGATTTATCCCACATATCGACATATTGATTTCTAGCATCCTGATCATTCTGTATTTCATCAGCCATCATATTAGATAACAAGCCTCTTGCTTCTGCTCTTGTCATACCTTCTTTGAACCAGTCGTCCAATGCTTTTTTCATATTTTCTGTAAATAATGCACCTGAAGTAATAGGAGGTTGTTGAGAGTCTATCACTAAAGATTCGTTATGAAGTTGAATAGCTTCTTGTTTACTTAAAACTTGTTTTGATCTATATGCCATATTATTTTCCTTTATCTAATTTATTAAAAAATTCCTTATTATAAAATTTGCCTGATGATACTTTTTCATCAATTGCTTTGGATTTTATAATTTGCTCATGTTTAGTATGTTCTTCAGCCCAATTTAATACATCTAGTATAATAAAATTTGGTACAACAACTACTCCTTCGTCATCACCTATTATTAGATCATCTGGTTGAACTAATACTTCACCACAAGCTATTGCTTTATTATATTCATATGGATAAACATCGGGTATTCCTACTGATGCTGTTCTTGAAGCAGAAAAAATTTTAAATCCATATTTTTTTACTTCACTTAAATCCCTGATTGCTCCATCAGTTACAACACCCTCGGCATTATTGATATGCAAATTTAAAAATTTAACATCACCTCCAACGCTAGCATGTTTTAATCTCATAGCATCAATAACAAGAACATTCAGTTCGGTACAATCACTCATCACCTTAAATTCTGGAGATTGTTCATGTTTTGGCAACTTGGTAATAAGATCAAATCTAGGAGGTAACATTCGTAAAGTTTTAGCGAACCCTACCATTTTTTTTCCTTTAGTTTGATTAATTACATTTTTCATATAAATCTTTTCATAGCCAGTGTCTGTATTGTATTCTTTTAATGCATTTTCGATTAATATTGCCCTTACGCCGCTAAAAACTGTTGCAGCATCAAGACTTCTATATCTTTCGATTATTTCTTTTTTATTCATTAATTTATTTTCATACTATTGGTAAAGTTATATGCGAAGGATATTTTTCAGAAAAATGTACTGAATTATTTGCAACGGTTTGTTGTTTATTTAAACCAATCGGTTCGCCAGTATTTGGATTGAAATCAAATTTAGGGTAATTTGAACTTGAAACATCAACTCGTATCCTGTGCCCTTTTTTGAATATATTACTTGTGGGATATAAAATGATTTTAACCTTGTAAACCTCATTTTCTTTCATGAACTCTTCTTTAGTAAAAGAATTTCTATATCTCATTCTAATTATTCCATCTGTAAGATTTAAAGAAAAACCATCAGGAAAATCTTTAGTTGATGGATATACATCAATTAGTTTTACAGTAAAATCAGTATCAACACAGTCTGATGATACATAAAGTGTTGCTTCGATAGGACCTGTTATTTCAGTATCCTTTGATAATAATTCAGATTGGAAAGTAAGTACATCTAATCTTTCTGATAAATTACTATATGGTTCTTTAGTTCCATAAAATCGTTTTTCTTGTTTCTGATTAAAACCTCCTGGTTCAACAATGTTGTATCTTCTTGCTGCTGCAGGAACTTCGTGGGGTGATCTGACCTTTGAATCAACCGGCCGCAATCCTGCCAGTGAAGAAATATTTGCACCAATAGTTGGCACTGGATTAGAAGGATCATATGCAAAAGTTATTGATTCATTACTATTATTTGATTGTGTACTTGATAAGTTGTTATTTGAATCAAGGAAAAATTTTGTAAATTTAGATCTTTTTAATGGCCATTCTTGTTCTTCTCTCCAAAATCCTCCATGAAATATTCTTCCTTCTTTAGTTTTATGCCCATCTCCAGAACCCATTACAAATAATTTGATTGGATTTTTATATAAGTAATCTGATTCAGAATTATTTTTAAACCATTTGTTATACCAAGCTAAGTGGAAGTCACTAAAACTTCCAATTGATGCTTCTTTACCAAATTCCAAATCACCAGAATAGGTTAATTCTGGTTGAGTTGTGCCGTGTGTCCAAGGCCCGATAATGACTTTTACTTCAGAATTTTTAAGTTTACTTAGTCCATCATAGTTTTCTAGCGTAGCTCTTGTATAAGAATCATACCAACCTCCAACATAAATCATTGGAATATCAGGATGTTCATTCCAATATTCATCAATTGCAAATCCGGGGTGTTTCCAAAATTCGTCATATTTTGTTTTTGTTAAAATATCAAATGCCCATTTTTCATAACTAGGAACTAAACTTAGTGGTGTGAGTCCTTTTTTTATAGGCCAATTATTTAACAAGTTTTCAAAACTATAATTATTTAATGCAAAATCAGTTTCAATATTTTTAAGATCTTTGTTTGTATTTAAAGCTGAATGCCAGAATGCCCAAGCAATAAATCTTAGCTCCATTGCCCCACTCTGTCTTACTGTAGATGTAAATGCGTTGCTTCCACCCATATTTACAATCATTGCATTTAAAAATTTTGGATTTTGAGTAGCAGCAGCACTTTGTGTCCAAGCTTGATAAGATGTCCCAAATGTTCCTACAGGACCATTAAACCAATTTTGTTTGCCTATCCAATCTAATGTATCTGCTCCATCTTCTGCTTCTTGTGTCAAAAAATACAATTCGCCTTCTGAAGCATAACACCCTCTGCAATCCTGAGTTATTACAATATATCCATTTTGACAAAAATGATTATAGCGCTGTGTTAAATTAAGAGCTTTTTTGTCGTAAGGAGTTCTTTCAAGTAATATTGGTAAATCATAAATTGGTTTATGATTTGCATCTGAAGGGAAATATATATCAGTGTATAGATTAACACCATCACGCATTTGGATTTTAATATCCTTATTTATAGTAACATTATGTATATTCATGATCTTATTTAATTTGATAATAATTATGATAATAACTCATCAGAATATCATCATCAATCCATTTTTTTTGTTTACTTATTTATTTTATTTATATAGAATCACTTCTATGAATACAAATAATTTTGTTAACAAACTTTCTGAATTAGGTTCTGATTCAACTAGCAACTTTGGTGGAAAAGCATCAAATTTAGGAGAACTTATCAAATCAGGAATAAATGTTCCTCCAGGTTTTGCTTTAAGTAAAGATTTATACTTTGATTTTATTCGAAATTCTGATATTCAATCTACAATAGAAAAAATATTAAGCAATTCAGAAAGCATGGGCATATCTGAGCTTCAAAAAGCTTCCTCGCAAATCAAAAATTTAATTGACAAATCTGATTTGGATGTATCTATAATCCAGGAAATTTCTAATCAATACAAAGAACTTGGATCACCTCGTGTTGCAGTTAGATCTTCTGCCACATCTGAAGACTCAATGGAAGCATCATTTGCTGGGCAACAAAATACTTATTTAAATATCCAAGGACTTACTTCTTTAATGGAAGCAATAAAATCTTGCTGGGCATCAGTATTTGAAGCTAGAGCAATATTCTATAGAAACAGCCAAAACTTACCACATTTTGATTCTGGAATGTCGGTAGTAGTACAAACAATGGTCCAGCCTGATGTTAGCGGTGTAATGTTTACACTAGAACCAACTACCCTTGATAATGAAAAATTAGTTATTGAAGCTGCATTTGGATTAGGTGAAGCTGTTGTTTCAGGTCTAGTAACACCTGATTACTATGTTATAGACAAATCAACTCAAACTGTTTTGAGACAAAAAAATGTACAACAAGTATTTAAAATTGGGCTAAATCAAGAAAATGAAGATGAAAGTATATTCTCTAGTGATATTGAAAATCAAAATATTAATATTCCACTAACACCAGAAGAAAGTATTAAACCTAAATTAAACTTAGAAGAATTAAAGAAATTGTCTGAACAAGGTTTGTTAATTGAGCAACACTATAATTATCCCCAAGACATCGAGTTTGCTGTAAAAGATGGTGAAATCTTTTTGCTTCAAAGTCGTCCTGTTACAAATTATGCAAGAGGTGTTTTAAATACTGATAAAGTTAACTTAGATGTCTCAAATGCTACAATGATTATTAAAGGATCTGGCGCAAGCCCGGGTTTTGGTGCTGGGAAAGCCGTAGTAGTAAAAGATCTTAATCAATTAGATAAAGTTAAAAAAGGTGATATCTTAATAACTGAAATGACTACCCCTGACTTTGTTCCCATTATGAGAATAGTATCTGGCATTATAACTGATAAAGGTGGCAGGACATGTCATGCTGCAATTGTAAGTAGAGAATTAGGTGTTCCTTGCGTGGTAGGTGCTTATGATGCTAAAAGTGGCAAATCCGCTACATCTGAAATAAATTCTTCAGATAAAATTACTATAGACGGAACAAATGGCTATGTGTATGAAGGTATTATAGACATTCCTGAGAAAGAGGTTGAAGAAGAATCTAAATTTGAAACTAATACGAGAGTATACGTCAATCTAGCAGACCCTATTTCTGCACCAAAAGTTTCTGACAGAAATGTAGATGGCATAGGATTATTAAGAGCTGAATTTATAATAGCAAATATTGGTGAGCATCCTAAATACGCCATGCAAAATGACCAAGGTGAAGAATGGTCACAAAAATTGTCTGATAATATTTCAATATTTTGTGAAAGCTTTGGTAAGCGACCAGTTGTATATAGATTAACTGATTTTAAAACCAATGAATATAAGAATCTTGTTGGTGGTTCAGAATTTGAAGATGACGAAAATAATCCAATGATGGGTTATAGAGGTGCAATTAGGTATATAAATGATCCTGAAGTTTTCCAATTAGAAATAAATGCCATAAAAAATGTTATAAAAAAATATGATAATTTGATAATAATGGTACCTTTTGTTAGAACACCTGAGGAATTGCGCCAAGTTATGAATATATTAGATATAAATAATATTTCTGCTAGTTCAGGTCATAAAATTTGGATGATGGTTGAAGTGCCATCTAATGTGATATTAATAAACCAATTTATTAATGAAGGTATAACTGGAATATCTATTGGTTCAAATGATTTAACAGAATTAACACTAGGTGTTGATAGAGATAATGAAAGATTAGAAGCCTCATTTGATGAAAGAGACCCTGCTGTATTGTGGGCATTAGAAAGAGTCATTACAGCTTCTAAAAAACAAGGTATAACATCTTCGATATGCGGACAAGCTCCATCATTTTTCCCCGATTTAACTGAAAAACTAGTTAAATGGGGAATTACATCCGTTTCAGTAAGTCCGGACAGTATAGATAAAACCAGAAATTTAGTTTACCGAATTGAACAAACACTATAATGGATAAAGGTATTGTATCCTGCCCTCAACCAATAGCCGGGGAAGTAGGAATTAAAATTTTAGAAAACGGAGGAAATGCTTTTGATTCTGCTTTAGCTTCTGCTTTCTGCCAATGGATACTTGATCCTTTTATGTGCGGATTAGGAGGAATGGGTATTGCTCAAATATTTGATAATAAAACACAAAAATTAGTTTCAATAAATTTTGCTGGCACAGCTGGAAGTAAATGTACTGAAGACATGTGGGCAAACGATAAAGTCACAAGAAGTGAAGTATCAAACTTGTTTCAATTTTCTGATTTTAGAAGTGAAATTGGTTATACATCAGTAATGACCCCAACAGTATTAGCTGCTTTTCACGAAATCTATACGAAATATTGCTCAATGCCATGGAGTGAATTATTGCAACCTGCTATTAATCTTGCTAAATCAGGATTAATTGTAAACTCGAATTTAGATCAATATTTCCAAACTGGATATGCTGGTAGCGACAAAGAACAAAATCCTCTACAGCCTAATACTTACCAAAGAATAACTGCATCAACCGGAAGTAAAAATAAATACACAAAACCTGATGGATCTGTTTATACATTAGGAGAAAGAATTGACATGTCAGATTATGCTAGCACTCTATCACTGATATCTGAAAAAGGTGCACGAGAATTTTATGAAGGAGAATTGTCAAAGATTATCGTTGATGATATTAATAACAATGGTGGATTTGTTACAAGTGATGATTTAAAAAATTACAAACCTGATTTTGAAAATCCATTAAGAATCAATTATCTTGATTACGAAATCACTTCTCCACCACCACCAAATACTGGTATGTCAGTATTACAAATGTTTAAATTAATAGAACCTTTTCAAGATAAAATTAGTACTCATGGTTCATATGAATATTTAAATGTTTTAGCAAATTCTATGTCTATAGCACACCAAGACAGATTAGATTACAACGCTGATCCAAAATTTGTTGATATTCCTGTATATGAAAAAATTCTAAATGATTCATATTTAAATAAAAAGATTAATAATATAAATAATAACGTGATTCCAACATCTGGCAATACAGAGAATGGATCTACAACACACATAAATGTTGTAGATACTAAAGGAAATTGGGTTGGTATCACACACACTTTAGGTTGGGCTTCTGGAGTAGTTACACCTGGATTAGGATTTATGTATAACAATGGTATGAACCTAGCTGATCCTAGACCTGGAAACCCTAATTCTATTGCTCCAGGAAAAGCAAGAGGTTCTAATATGGTCCCGACTATGGTACTTAAAAATAATAAACCAATTAAAATATGTGGTGCACCAGGTGGAGCTGTAATTGTTAGCGCAGTATTTCAATCACTTTTGAATTCTATAAATTTCAACATGACAGCAACAGAATCTGTATCAGCTCCAAGAATACATACTGAAAGTGGGAAAATATTTTTAGAATCAAGATTTAGAACTGATTACAAAGATCAATTAATCAAAGATGGTTATGATGTTGTTCAACAACCTTTTCCATTAAATCCAATGATGGCACGAGCCCAATTAATTACATATGACGAAAGTACTAATACCTATGATGGCGGCAGCGATCCTCGGGGCGGTGGAGTAGTATATAAAATTTAATATGAAATTTTTCCATCTGATAAATTATAACAGCTTGATTATCTGTGTATCTTTATTGATATTATCTTTAATGTTATTCTCTTTTTTTTACAGAAGTAAACCTCTGATTATTATCACAATATCTTCTTTAATACTCGGAATTATTTTTATATCAACATATAAATTACAAGATAATTCAGGTGACCAAAAATATATTAGCGATGTAATAACATCAAATCAACATACATTAGTTTATCTACACAGCAATTTCTGAGCAGCATGTGTTGCATACAAACCTCAGGTTCTGAAGTTAAAAAATACATTAAATGATACTACAATCACATTTGTAGATTATGAAATTAGTACCAAACAAGCTGACGACTTCATAGATAAATATAAATACAAATCAGTTCCTCATGTCATGCTTTTAGACAATAAAGGAAACTTGATAAATAAATGGCAATTTATACCTAATCTAAATCAAATCAATCAGTCAATATCTAAATAGATTTCAATCCTGGTATGTTACTTTTATAGATTAAATCTTCAAAATCAGCCAAGCCAGATTCTTGCATTGCTTTAAGTTTGTCAAATTGTTCGTCAATTTCAGAACTAACTTCTTTAAACACATCAAACGATTGGTCTGTAGGTTTGAAGTCAGCACTATCAACAACGGGAATCAATCCTGCCAATTTTACATTTAGCACTACAGGAACATTAAGACGATCTCTAGCTCCTCTATAATCACTGAATACCATTGAATTTTCAATATCATTAAGATCAGCTATTAGTTTTTCGCCATCTTTTTTAATTTTATCGAAATTTTCAACATTTTCAGATCTGGAAATCCAACTTTTAATTTCTTGCTGATTTACTCTTACAATTTCTACAGTTTTATGAACATCAGACAATTTTGAATTAATATCTTGTAAAAGTTCATATTGATCATTAAGATCTTTTTCAGAAGCACTTACTCTAGGATCTTTTACAAGTGTAACAGTGGTATTTAGTGTGGTTGATTTCTTACCTTTAGTTAATATTAATTCTAGGTTGTAATCACCAGGAGTAACCATTGGTCCCGAAACTCCAGCTGTAAGTTGTTCGCCTTCAAGTTTGTAAGGATCATTAGCATACATATCCCAAATAAATTCATTAAAGCCTTTGTTTATTTTTAAATCAGACTTCTTTTTTCCTGGTCCTTTTACTAATGGTTTTTCATCCTTATCATTATCTTCTGTAGACATTGATCTGACTTCATTGCCTTTTGAATCAGATATTATAATTTCAGCACTGTCAAATTCATCATTAAGATAAAATACAACAGGAACTCCCATAGGTGGATTTTCTCCTGAATCTAAATACTCAGTATGAACAATACCATTAGCATCTTTGGTTTTTTCAATTAAAACTGGTGTGCCAAGAGATGCCATGTAAGCTTTAGCATTGTCTGGGCCTCCTCCAAATAATCTAAATCCAAATGGTGGTAATATTCTATAAGTAGGAGCTGGTTTGAATATAACGTTTGAATCTTTATCGTTACTATTAAGTTGCGAAATTACTGTTATATCATCTAATATCCAAAATGCTCTACCATGAGTTGCTAATACCATATTATTATCTTTAATATCGATATCGTATATAGGAACTACAGGTAACGTAGAAGATTCTAATTTAGTCCAATCTCCTCCATCGTTAAATGACACAAACAGACCTGTTTCAGTTCCTACATATAAAATTTCAGAATCATTTTTATCAACTCTGATTACTCTAGTAATTTCATTTTGTGGAAATGATTTATCAATTCTTGTCCATGATTTACCGTTATCAGAAGTTTTATATATTATGGGTGCATAATCGTCTAACATATTTTTTGTTGCAACAACATATGCAGTTGATTTATCATGAGGTGATAATTCAATTGTATGAATTCTAGCCCATTTTGGAAAATTTTTGGGTGTTACATCTTTCCAGCTATTTTCACTAGAGTCAGCTCCATCTGTAGAAATATGTATTCGTCCATCATCACTCCCTGCCCACATTAATCCTTTAACATAAGGTGATTCAATAAAAGAGTAAATAGTGCAATAAGTTTCAGCTGCAGAAGTATCTTTAGTAATCGGACCACCTGAAACTTCTTGTTTTGATTTATCATCTGTTGTTAAGTCTCCACTTATTTCTGTCCAAGTTTGACCTTCATTCGTTGATTTGAAAACTTTATTCCCTGCAACGTATAAAGTTTTACTATCATGAGGTGAAAATTGAATTGGGAAAGTCCATTGGAATCTATATTTCATTTGATCCGCACCTTTTCCGGTGTTCATAACTGGCCAGACTGTAATAATACGTACCTGCCCCGTTTCATGATCATATCTTAATAGATTACCTCCTCCTCCTGGAGAGCTACCAATAGCACCAGAATATACAATGTTTGAATTATTAGGATCTGTGACTATATACCCACTTTCAGAAGTACCTGTAACATAGGCATCAGACCAGGTTATAGCACCTTTTTCTGTTCTATATGGAACACTTATAGCAGAGTTATCCTGTTGGGTTCCATAAACTCTATATGGGAATTGATTATCTGTGTGAACATGATAAAACTGAGCAGTTTTTTGATTGTATATTGTTGACCATGTATCTCCACCGTTTAAAGAAACATTAGCACCGCCGTCATTACCTTGTATTAGTCTGTTACTATCATTGGGATCGATCCATATATCATGATTATCACCATGAGGCGTAGTAACCAATTCAAAGTTTTTGCCTCCATCAGTAGATTTATAACAGCTATAATTCATTATCCATACAGTATTTTCATCAGATGGATCTGCAATTATATGTTGATAATACCAAGGTCTGCCCTGTAGATCTTGATTGTCCGATACAAGTTCCCAATTTTTCCCGTAGTCTTCAGTACGATAAACTCCTGTATCGATTTCTGATTCAATTGTAGCCCACATTCTTCCTTCTTTTGCAGGTGATATTGAAACACCCATTCTTCCTTTCAAACCTGCTGGTAAACCAGGGTTATATGTTATATTCTCCCAATTCTCACCAGCATCAAAAGAAATGTATATTCCTGAATCAGGGCCACCACTTTCAAGGTTCCAAAAACTTCTTTTTGCTTGCCAAATTGCTGTAATTAATATTTTAGGATTACCTGTGTCCATAGCTAAATCTGCTGCGCCAGCTTTGTCACTTACATAAAGAACTTTTTTCCAAGTCTCACCACCATCAGTGGATTTAAAAATACCTCTGTCCTTATTTGATCCAAATGCATGTCCTAGTGCACCAACGTAAACTGTTTCAGAATCAGTAGGATCAATTCTTATTCTTGAAATATGCATAGTGTCAGATAAGCCAACGTGTTTCCATGTACGTCCTGCATCGGTAGATTTGTAAACACCATCACCAGGTGAAACATTACCTCGGATTTGAGATTCTCCTGTTCCAGCGTATATTACATTAGGATCTGATTCAGCAATCGCCAAAGCACCAATTGAGGAAGTGTTTAAAAATCCGTCTGATATATTTTTCCAAGTTGTTCCTGCGTCATCTGTTTTCCAAACACCTCCAGCACAAGCACCAAAGTAATATTCATTCAAATTTGTTGGGTGACCAGCAACTGCAACAACTCTACCACCTCTAGGTGGTCCAATGTTTCTCCATTTGATATTATTTAAAACGTTTTTTTTTGTTTTTGATTTCATGATTTTCTCCTAATAATTTTTATATGCCTATAGCTTGGCCGTCTTTACGAGGTTCTGAACCTCCAATAATTATATTACCATTTAGTTCAATTATCTGACCACCACCAAAGTTTGGAGTAGGATCACTAACTATTATTTTATGACCAATTTGTTTTAATTTATTGATAAGATCGTTATCAAATATCGATTCTATTAGCACTGTATCTTTTTTAATATCTTTTTCTTCATCATCCCATGGAACAACACTAAATCTTGGATAATCTAATGCTTCTTGTGGGGTCATTCCTTTGTCAATCAGATTTGTTAGTACCTGAAAATGACCTTGAGCTTGTTGCATTCCTCCCATAACACCATAACAATATTTTAAATCTTTATCTTTAGTTACCATACCTGGGATCAAAGTATGAAAAGGTCTTTTGTTTGGTTGTAAATAATTAGGATGATTTTTATCCAAACTAAAACTAGATCCTCGATTTTGTAAAAAGATTCCTGTTTCTGGTACCACTATACCTGACCCAAAACCTTGATATAAACTGTTAATGAATGAGCAACCGTTTCCATCTTCATCAACAACTGTAATGTAAACAGTATTACTAGTATCAATCTTGATTGTTGGTTCATAATGGTTAGCTTTATTTTTATTAATTAATTTACGCTTTGAATCTGAATAATTCTTTGATAATAATTCTGGTATAACATCTTTAGTAATATCAAAATCTGTTATATTAAACAATCCATCAGAAAAAGCAGCTTTTACTGATTCAATTTTGAGATGAATTTCATCATCTAAATTCATTGTGTCTTTATTTGTGAAACCTTCGTAAATATTAAGAGACATCAGAACATTCAATCCTTGGGTATTGGGAGGGCATTGCCAAACAGTATAGCCTTTATAGTTAGTATTAATTGGTTCTACCCAATCAGCAACATGATTAGAAATATCATCTTGGCTGATCCATCCACCAAGAGATTTAATATGATTGGATATTCTATTGGAAATGTCACCGTTGTAAAATGCGTCCGGACCGTCATCCATTATAGATTTCAGAGAATTTGCAAGGTATGGAAGTTTTTTCAATTCACCAAATTGAGGAGCATTTGGTGTCAAATATTCCGGGAAGTTGGGGTCTTCTTGAATTTTAGAAACAGAATTATTCCATCCTTCAGCAATTATTTCACTTACAGGGAATCCATTTTTGGCATATAAATAAGCAGGTTCAATTATGTCAGACAGGGATAATTTTCCAAATTTATTAACAATTGATTCCCATCCTCTAACCGCGCCAGGCACTGAAACTGAATATGGTGATGTAGCTGGAATCGATTTATATCCTTTTTGTATTAATTCATCTGGATCAGCATTAGAAGATGATCTCCCACTTGAATTAAGTGCATAAACTTTTTTCTCATCTGCTTTATAGTACAGAGCAAACACATCTCCGCCAATACCTGTGGACATAGGTTCAACAACATTCAAAACTGCTGCTGCTGCAACAGCTGCATCAACAGCATTACCGCCATTTTTTAATATTTGAATCCCAGATTGAGCAGCTAGTGATTGGCTTGTAGCAACAATTCCTTTATTAGATAGTACATTAGATCTTCTAGAGTTAAATTTCATATTATTCCTTTATTGATTTTTAATAAGTTAATTCATTAATGATATTTATAACGGCATCAACAATACCATCTTCAGGGAGTATTGGTAAATTTTCTTTATTTATCAATGGTTCTATATCTTTATATTTATCTGTAAATGGTATGTGAATAAATATAAATTTAGTATTTAATTTTTCAGTTGATATTTTATGTTGATTCCAATAAAAATTAGCATTGCACATGAATTTTCCTGCGTTTTCAGATATTTCTGATTTAACACTCTTATTAGAAATTAGATTTAACTTATTCAAATCTAATGTATTATGCAAATCATTGGCATTAGGTATGATATGATCTCCATCTAATATTATCCCATCATTATCAGGTGATACAGAACTATACACATTTTGAGCCACATATTCTAGATTCAAGCAGTTTCTAGAAGCACCTAATCCTAAACTGAGTATCACATCAGGGTCATAAGAATACAAATCATAAACTTCGCTTTTTATTGTAGAATATTTACACTGTAGAATTTTGTTTACAACATTAATATTTGATTTATTATTAAAGTGATTTGTAACTCGATCTGCTACAGAAATTGTAGGATTAAATTTATATTTGGAAAATTGTTCGAAACTTGTAATTATTAGATTTTTCATTTTAAATTCCTAGTAATTCATAAATTTTATCTTGAATTGAATTCTTATCAAATCCGTAGTACTCATATAGATCAATTTGATCACCAGATTGACCAAATTCGGAAATACCAATAGTATTTGATTTTGTGCCAAGTGCTGATCCAATCCAATTAAGCGAATGAGGGTGTCCGTCTATTATGCATAATGAAGGCAAGGTTGTATGCTCATTTAAAATTCTTTTTAAGTGAAAATCAGTAGGATTGTTTTGATAGTCTCTGTAGAGAGGACCTGGACCAGTTATATTTACTAAATTTGATGATATACCTTCATCATAGAGTTCTTGTTGTGCTTTAATTGATTCATGAAACACGGCTCCTAATGAAAAGATATTTACTTTAGGATTATCATTAGCAGTAATATTAGAGTTAAATACATAAGCCCCATTAAGTACTTCATTTCTTAATTTTTCTTGATTTTTTGATGAGTTATATTGTGTAAATAAATCTTGATCTAATTTAGAAGTTGTTAACCTTAAATACATTGACGACGTTCTTGATATAACGTTCTTCATACCTGATAAGAATATCCATTCTAACTCTTTTCCAAATGTAGGTTCATAATAATCTAATTCAGGCATCTCCATTCCAATAGATGGAGTTATCATACTTTGATGCAATCCACCTTCAGGACTCAAAGAAACACCTGAGGGTGTTCCGATCATTATAAATTTAGCTCCAGAGTACACTCCATAGAAAAGAGCATCAAGTCCTCTTCTAATGAAAGGATCATATAATGTTCCTATTGGGATCAAAGTCTTTCCGAACAATTCTTCAGTTAATCCTAATTGGCCTAAAGCCATAAACAAATTATTTTCAGATATACCTAATTCAATATGCTGACCTGTATTAGAAATTTTCCAATTTAATGCTCGAATTAAATCTTCTTCTGGTAGTTCAGTGGAAACTAAAGATTGCCAAATCCCCATTTTATTTATCCAACCACCTAAATTTGTTGAACTTGCAACGTCAGGACTAATCGAAACAAATCTATCTCTTAATTCTGATTTGACCCTTGAGTTTTCTGTCATCATAAGACCAAATATTTGCTGAGATGACATTTGATTTTTATATTCATATTCAAAAGACAATGGTAATGTGTCTTTTAGCAAAAACTTTGAAACTTCTCTTTCTAATTTCTTTTTTGTTTCAATACATTTTAATCTTTCAGGAGTGCCATCCTTAAAATTAGCCCAGACATCGTTTTTATCAATTTTCAATTGGCTTGATAATTCATTAATTTGTGTTTCGGAAAGAATAACTGAGTGATTCTGAGGATCACCAACTGACGGTAAATTCCAACCTTTTAATGTGTATGCAAATATGACAGTTGGTTTATCAGCATTTAAAGCGCTTTTAAATGCTTTATCGAGTGCATAAAAATCATGTCCTCCTAGATTACTAAATATGTCATACAATTGCTGTTCGTCAAAATCAGAAATCAATTTTTCCATATTAGTTTTATCTTTTACACTTTTAGGCAACCATTCTCTTAATGCTTCTGATTTCCTTAGTAATCGTTGATACAATTCGTTAGGCATGTTATCAATTGCTTCTCTCATCAAATGACCATTTGGCATATCAAACACATCTTCTAATTTTTTCCCATATTTAGCATCAATAACATTCCAACCATTAGCTTCAAACATCTGTCTCCATGTTTTCACTCTTATAAAGGGAATAATTCGATCTAAACTTTGACGATTGAGGTCTACAATCCATATTAAATTATTAACATCCTGCATAGCCGGATCTGCTATTGCTTCCCAAATAGTGCCTTCATCAAGTTCTGCGTCCCCTAACAAACTTATAAATCTAGCTTGCTTTAGGTCTTCATTATTATCAAACATTGAATGATCTGACATATATTTATGGGCCATTGCAGCGAAGTTTGGAGCAATAGATCCAATACCAACAGAACCTCCAGAGAAGTCAACTAAGTCAGGATCTTTTGTTCGACTAGGGTAAGATTGTAGCCCATGCAGTTCGCGTAATGTTGTTAAATACTTTTTGTCTAAATTATCAAGCAAATATTGAATGGCATGAAAAACTGGAGATGCATGTGGTTTTATAGATACATAATCATATTTTTCAAGAAGTTCAAAATATAAATAAGTAAGTATTGTTACAACTGAACTACTGGAAGTTTGGTGCCCACCAACTTTCAAATCACTTCTATTGGTTCTAACAGAATTTGCATGATTAACTAATTCAATTGATAACCATAAAACTCTATCTTGAATTGATTCAAGTAACTTTGTATTCATATTGTATTAAAAAGATATTAATACAATAATATAGCAAATGAATAATTGATTTGCTATATTACACTGATTCTTTTTGTAATATAGCGTAGCCAAAAGGCCCTTCGGGAAAATCTGCAGTGATAAGTCTGTCTAATGAATATCCTGCATCATCTCCGCAATTAAGAAGGTGTTCGAGTTTTTTGTCAAACCTTTCCTCAGGAAATTCTTCATCGTCATACATTGGTCCAATCGCAATCACTTTGTATTTCGGTCGATCAAATTCAAAATCTAACATAACTACCTTACTATAATTTTAATCAAATGCTAAACTCTAGGGAATTCAAATGCAATATATATTAAGTTCAACATTTATATGAAATTTATAGTTACAGCAGATACCCAATTAGGTCTGTATTCAAAATTTAGTGAAATTAATGATGATTCCTTACAAAAGAGATGGCGCAGTAAAAGGTTTGATAAATTTAATTTCAAAAACGTATCCCCTACTCCATCCTTAGAGTATGAGGTTAATAAATTCGAAAAATTGTCTGATCAAATTAAGGATCATAAATATCAATTTATTACAATTCTTGGAGATTTAATTAACGATCACAATTCAGATTTGCAATTTCAAAAATTCAAAGCTATCACTAATAAGAATTTTATCAACAGCAAATTAAATTTAATTCCTGGAAATCACGATTTAAACGAGCCACCTGATATTGATAGTTTAAATCTATATAGACACAGGTTTGGACATGATTATTATATTAAAACTTATAATAAATATAGATTTGTTTTTTTAAACTCAACTATATTAAGAGATCCTTCGTTGTTAAATAATGAATATGATGAACAGTTAAAACTTATAGATAACGCATTAAATGCATATTCAGAGGATTTATTTATATTTATGCATCATTCACTATTTTATGACGATATCAATGAAAAATTAAATGGATGGAATATTGATAAAAACGTAAGATTAGATATAGTAAATAAACTTACTAAGCATGATAAACATATATATTTGTTTACTGGACACCTGCATAAGAATCGGATAGTTAAACACAAAAATATAACAAACATAACTGTATCAAGTATTGGTGTCCCTTTAGGTGAAGATCCTTCAGGATATTATGTTGTAGACTATAGTGATAAAAATCTGAATTATGAATTTATATCTTTAGGAGATTAATATGTTCAAAACAAATGCTGCTGTCTTATATAAGTCAAACGAACCTCTTAAGATTGAAACACTAGAACAAGAAGGACCTAAACATGGAGAGGTAAGAGTTAAAGTTTCTGTTGCAGGAATATGTGCATCAGATTTGCATTATATGATCGGAGACTTACCCATGCCAATGCCTGTCGTATTGGGACATGAAGGTTCGGGAATTGTAGAATCTGTCGGACCAGGTGTAACGAATTTCGAACCAGGAGATAGAGTCATTTGTGCATTTATATCTGGATGCAACAACTGTACATATTGCTTAAGTGGATATATTAATTTGTGCACAACAAGCATGAATTTAGGAACAAAACAATATGATGGGACTTTACGATTGAAAAATCAAAAACAAGAAGTTCATCAAATGCAAAAATTAGGTTTATTTTCAGAATATCTTATCTGCCCTCAACAATCTTTGTACAAAATACCAGATGAAGTACCAATGGATGTAGCTGCCTTAATCGGATGTTGCGTAACTACAGGTATAGGTGCAGTTGTTAATCAAGAAATATCTAAACCAGGATTAGATATCGTAGTATATGGTTTAGGGGGAGTAGGATTAAGTGCAATCATGGGAGCAAAAATATTGAACAGTAACAGAATAATTGCAGTCGATATCATGGATCACAAACTTGAATTTGCTATGAAATTTGGAGCAACACACACTATAAACTCATTAAAAAAAGACCCAGTAAAAGAAATTAAAAAAATAACTGATGGTGGTGCTGATATGGCTTTGGATACATTTGGTAGAGGAACAGTGACTAATCAGGCTATAAATTCAACAAAACGTAAAGGAACTACTATCATTGTTGGATTATCTCCAACTGGAGACACAGTAAATGCAGACATGATAGATTTATGTAGAAATCAAAAAACATTAGTTGGAAGTTTTTATGGATCAGTTTCTCCTCATGAAAGCTTTAATCAAATAGTAAAACACTATTTGAAAGGTGAAATTGATATACGAGGCTTAGTAGAAAGAACTTATAATTTAGAACAAATTAATGATGCTTTTCAAGACTTAATTGACGGGCAAGATGGAAGAGGTATTATTATTTTCCCAAATTAAAACTAATCAACTATTCTCAAAAAAGTTGATTTTAATCTTACTGTAGCTTCTGTGATTCTATCTATTGATGCCCTGCTATATGCCATTCTTACATGCTCAGTCCATGTTGTTTCATCACGATCAGCGTAAAACAGAGAACCAGACGGAAACATTACTCCATCGTTAGAAGCTTCAGTTGTTAATTCTTTATTTGTCACACCTTTAATTTTAACCCAAAGGAAAAACCCTCCTCGCGGTTTGTAAAATTCTACGTAAGGATCACAATTTTTAATCAAATTGGTTGTTAATGCTTCCATTTTATCTTTATAGATATTTCTCACAACACTTACATGAGGCTCTAATAATCCTTCGGAAATATATAAGCTTAAAGCTCTTTGAATTAAAGGACTATTTCCCATATCAAAACGAGTTTGTGAAAATGCTTTAATTAGATCTTCGTTGGCTTGGATCCATCCAACTCTAATTCCTGTTGAAATGATTTTACTAAATGTACCCATTTTTATAACACGTTCATTGTTATCAATAGAATAAAGGGGTGTTGGTTGATCTTCATCAAAATATAATTCTGAGTACGTTGCATCTTCAACAATTAACAAATCTTCTTGTTGAGCAATATCGCATAATTGTTTTTTAGTATCGTCACTAGTTAAATAACCAGTTGGATTATGAAAATCTGGAATAGTATAAATAAATTTAATTGTTTTACCAGAAGATTTAAGATTATCAATTTCTGTTTTTAATTTGGTAATATCAATTCCATTTTCATTCATGTCAACTTCTACGACATCGCAATTAAATCCTCTTATAGCTCTAACGGTGCCAGAATATGATGGTTTCTCAACAATTACAACATCTTCAGGATCTAGTAATGTTCTACATACATTCTCTAGTGCTCCTGAGCTGCCATTATGAATTATAAAATTGTTGATTGTTAATTTTTTTCTATCAAGAAAAGATTGTCGTACTGATAAATTTTCTCTTAATCCATCGTAACCAAACCATCCGCCATAATTGTAGCTACCTTCAGTTTGCTCTTTAGATGCTTTTGTAAGCATTTCAGTAAAATCTACAATGGGTAAACTTGGCTCATCTGGAATCCCGCCAGATAATTGAATAGGATCTGAATGATTTGAATTTCCTCTGAATCCTAATCCTGCATCAGTAGGAGATCCAGCGCCTATACGAACAGCAGACTTTGATAATTTGGATTTTATTATAGACTCATTCATAAGAATTATTATACTATAAAATAAATGTTGGAGATTAATAATGAATAAGATTAATACTATAAAAATTACAAGTAAAGATTTAAGTTTTGAGGCAGATTTGTTATGGGATTTAGCACCAAAAACTTGTCAGGCTGTCATTGATATTTTACCTCTAGAAATAAACTTGATACATGTCAAATGGAGTGGATTTGGAGTTTGGGCTGATTTAGGCGAAGTAAAAGTTGATGAAATTCCATATGAAAACAATACAATATATTTTTCAGCGGGACAAATCATGTTCTATCCAGGATTTGAATCAATGAAAGAATTATTGATTCCATATGATAGTGTTGCCTTTGCTAGTAAAGCCGGGCTACATTCAGCAAATCATTTTGCAACAATCAAAAATCCACAAAATTTGTCTGAATTAGGTAGGCGTGCTGTTGAAGATGGTAAGCAACCAGTTATTTTTGAAATTTAATTAAAAAGGACTAGCAATGAGTATTATACGTAAATATATAAGTGATGTTAAAAATGTTTCTTGGTTGTCTTATGATGAAAATTCAGACTCAATATATTACCAAGAAAACAATGTTGACATAAGTAACAACAAAAGACATTCAAAATTATTCAAACTTGAATTAAATACCAACATATCATCTAAGGTAACAAACGGTGATAATGATTCGATTCCTAAAATTTCTCCAGACGGGAAAAAATTAGCATATATTAGAAAAAATAAAATTAGTGACAAATTAACTTTAAATTCTCTATATATAAAAGATTTAACTAATAATGATGAATCACAAATAACTTCTGACAATCAAACTATATCTACAGCTTATGATTCCAATGGTTCATTTAATTGGAATCATGAATCAAATCAAATAGCGTACACTTACAGAAATATAGTTGAAAGAGATGATGATTCTGAGCCGTATGAAGTAAATAGAATTAGATACAGGCAAGATGTTATTGGATGGTTGGGTGACGAATTGAATAATATAGAAATATATTCATTATCTAGCAAACAAACCATTTCAATACCTGACACAGGAGGAGATGATACTCATCCTGTGTTCTCTAGAAACAATAAATATATAGCATTTATAAGTGACGAAGGAGATACCAGAGATACTCATTGGAGAGAAGATATTCATTTATATGAAATTGAATCATCGAAAAGATCCCGAATAAGTTCATATTTCAATGGAATTGGAAGTATTACTTGGGGTAAAGATGACGAATCTCTTTATGTAATAGGGACATCTGAAAATAAAGAGGGTGACGGCAGGAATTCGTCTTTATATAAAATGAACATAAAAAACAATGATATTTCAAATCTGAATTCTGAAGAATTTGCATTTAATCCACAACCAAATTTAAAAATTATAAATAACAACTTACGTGTAACATATACAGACAAAGGAGTTTCTAAAATTGTAGATATTGATGAAGATAATAAAACTATTGTGTATGAAAATAACTCAAAAATTCTGCAAATACTTGATTCAAATAATAAAACGATTTTTATTGAAAACAATAGAGATACACATGAAGTTATAAAAATTATAAATAAAGAAGACGGTTCATCAACTGATGTATTAACTCCAAATTTAAGTTTTTATTCAGAAAATAAGCCATCAATAATGGATAAGTTTTCAATAAACAGATCAAATTTTGAAATTGAATCAAGAGTATATTTACCATCAGATTTTACTTATGAAAAGAAATATCCACTTATAGTTGATATACACGGCGGGCCTCATGGAAGATTTGAAGATCAAATTGCAATAAATCAAGAAATATTTACCAAAAGTGGTTATATTGTTTTAGCCGTTAATCCTAGAGGATCTTCATCATATGGCGCAGCTTTCGGTCAAGCTGTTCTTAATGATTGGGGAGGAGAAGATTATTTAGATATTATGGAATCTATAGACAAAATTTCTGGTGAAAATTATGTTGACCAAGATAATATTGGATTATATGGATATAGTTATGGTGGATTCATGTCTTCTTGGATTATAGGCCATACAAATAAATTTAAAGCAGCAGTAATTGGCGCACCATGTATAAATTTAAACTCAATGGCGGGGACATCTGACATAGGAATTAAATTTGGAGAAGAACAATGGGGTGGATTAAGATATGATAACGAAGATAAATATAAATTTAATTCACCATTAACATATGCAAAAAATGTCTCTACTCCTTCAATAATTTTAGTTGGAGATAGAGATTACAGATGCCCAATTGAGCAAGCAGAACAATACTTTGTAACTCTTAAAAGAATGGGAAATGATGTACAATTGATTAGGTATCCTGGTGGAAATCATGGAATGCTATCAGGATCTGCTCCAAATTTAGTAATTGATTATTGGACAAGATCAGTCAATTTTTTTGATAAACACTTAAAATAAAGGTATATAAATGGAATATAGAAATTTAGGATCTTCTGGAACAAAAGTTTCAGTTATAGGTCTAGGTACAAATAATTTTGGTAGAAGATTAAATTCATCCGACACAAAAAAAGTTATAGATACAGCTATAGATGAAGGAATAAATTTTTTAGATACAAGTAATAGTTATGGAGATACTTTATCAGAAGAATATATTGGCAATGCAATTAAAAATTATAGAGATGATATTATTTTGGCAACAAAAGTATATTCAAAATTAGGAGATAAACCTAATGATATGGGCGCAAGTAAAGTTCATATTATAAGAGAAGTTGAAAATAGTTTAAAAAGATTACAAACAGATTATATTGATTTATATCAAATACATTTTTGGGATGATACCACTCCTATAGAAGAAACTTTAAGAGCACTGAATTATTTAATAGATAGTGGGAAAGTTAGATATATTGGGTGTTCCAATTTCACATCATGGCAATTAGCTATGTCTCAAGAAACTGCGAATTCAAATAATTTAGAAAAATTTATTACAGTTCAGCCAGAATATAGTTTGTTAAATCGAGATATTGAAAAAGAATTAATACCTGCGTGTGATCACTATAACGTTGGCATACTGCCCTACTTTCCTTTGGCTAGTGGAGTTCTAACCGGAAAATACAAAAGAGGCGAAGACATGCCAGAAGGAACAAGGCTAAGTGAAAATAAAGAAAGAGCTGATCAAATATTAACTAGTGAGACATATTCATTGCTTGAAAGATTAGAAATATTTTCAAAAGCGAGAAATAAAACATTATTAGATTTAGCTTTTGCTTGGTTATTAGCTAATCCTAATGTTAGTTCTGTAATAGCAGGAGCTACAAAACCAGAGCAAGTAATATCAAATGCGCGTACTCATACATGGAAACTAACTAATAATGATGTTAGTGAAGTAACTGAGATATTAGAAGATTATAAGTAAACTATTTTAGTCTTTTTAAGTTCGGTGTATTTGTAGCCGCTTATAATATTTATATATTTACCAAAAATAGAATCTGATGACGAACTTCCTGTATCGATTAAAATATCATTTTCTAAAGAATCAAGTTTTGAACTGGTAGCATATATAAGTAAATTTTTATTTATATCTATTTTATTTAAAATTCGTGGGCTTATTTGTTGATTACCTCGACCAAATAAAAATCCTTGATTACCAATTATTGTAATCACTAAATATATATCAGATTTACTATTCGTTACGAATTTAAAAATATCTTCTTCAGAGCAATCGGCTTTAATTATTTTGTTATTTTGCAAGATATCAAAGCCTAATAGTGTACCTTTTAGTCCTTTTGATTCAATTAGGGAATTTGTGGTAGATCCTGGACCAAGTAAATATGCAGAATTATTTGTATATCTAGAGTTGAAGTCTTCAATCAAATTATCTAATTCATCTTTTTCGCTAGCGATTCCTCCACCTTTTGATTCTTGAAGTGAAAAATTCAAATTAGTTATTAAAGGTGTTTTCAAATAACCAGCAAATTTTGTAGATGTAATTCCTTTTTCTATAAGAGTATCATCTAAATCAGAAATTTCTCTTAATGTGTATTCATTAGAAGTATTATTAATAAATTCATTAAAAATATCAGCAGAATGTATAGGGCTTACAGGAAAAATTCCCGAGTACATTTTTACACCAATTGGTATTGCTATTACAGGAATAGAATCGTTAATTACACTATGTACTAAAACACTAGTTCCATCTCCTCCAGCATAGATAATTAAATCAACGTTTTGATTTTTAAATTCATTTAATAAATTAACTGAATCAGCTTCTGAAGTTTTTGTGCTTTGTGGATTATGAATGATTTTATATTCAAAGTTAAGTTCATTTAAAATATATTCTCCCTGAAAACCTGAGGAAGTTAAAAAGTCAAATTTATCATAATTTGATGATTCAATACTATTCAGCATATCTTTTGTTCTAGAGAAAGACTTAAGGTTTGAAATGTCATTAACATAATCCCATATATTACTTGAATCAGATCCTTTTAGTCCTAATGGTCCTCCGACACCCGAAATGGGATTAACAAGAAATCCTACTTTGATTTTATTCATATAATTCTCTAAATTTCAGGGTTGAATCTTCCGTCATGTGCTGTCCATCCTCCGTCTATTCTTAAATTACTACCGGTTACATAGGTTGATGCATCCGAAAGTAAATAAAGTATGCCTCCAGTTAATTCATGTGGTTCAGCCCAACGATTTAATGCAGGTTTAGTCTTATAAGCATTATTCCAATCAGCATCTTCTCTAAGTTGATTAGTCAATGGTGTCATTACCGGCCCAGGAGATATTGTATTTACTCTAACATTAAATTTTCCAACTTCAGATGCTAGTGTGTTAACAAGCTTTTCAGTACCTGCTTTGGTAGCAGCGTAAACAGATTGGCCTGGCTCAACTACAGTTCCTCTTATACTAGAAAAAGCAATAATACTTCCATTTTTTTGATTACTCATTTTATTGGATGCTAATTGAATCGTGTTAAAGGTTGCTTTCAAATTTAAATTTATTACGCTATCAAATTCTTCTTCTGTATAATCTTTGATTAGTTTTCTAACGTTCATTGACGGAGTACAGACTAAGCCATCTAATTTATCGAATTGATCAATCAAATTTTCCAAATCAATTCTTTTTAAAATATCTACTGTCTTATAAGATATTAAAGAATCAGAGTATTTTTTGGATAGAATTGAAGATAACGTTTTGATTTTATCAGTATTAATGTCTGCACATATTAAATTAGCATTATGAGAAGCAATTGCGTTACATGCTTCATAACCAATCCCACTTGCTGCACCGATGACAATGATATTCTTATTTTTTAAATTGAATAAATCAGAGTAATTTATATCATTCATCTAGGTCGGTCCATTGTAAAAATAGTGTTAATCAATGCATAATCGTCATAACCCATTCTGGCAATAGGTTTTAGTTTAGATATGTCTACCTTATCTTCATTTAACATGTTGTCATTAATATTAATTCCAATAATGTTTCCAATGATTAAATGGTTGGGATTTCCTTTAGAATCAGAAGGTAATTCAACAATTTTATATAATTCACATTCAAAATGTGCAGGTGATAATTTAACTCTAGGAACATTAACTTTGTTTGAATCTTCTAATTCAATATTTAATTTTCCTGGCTCACTTTCATCATCATTGTAAGAATATGAGCTTAAATTCATTACATCTCTTAATTCCCAATTAACAAAATTGCATACAAATTCTTTGTTGTTCTCTATGTTTAACAGTGTATCTTTATTTTTACCTGATTTACTATAGCCGCCTGGTCCTATGACTACCATTGGAGGTGTTGTTGATATTGCATTATAAAAACTATATGGAGCAAGGTTAATAATATCATCAGAATTTTTTGAAGTGATCCAACCAATTGGTCTAGGAACTATAATACTTTTATAATGTTTAAGCCATTTGTTTTCATCGTTTATTTCAAAGTACATTTATTGTTGCTCCTTTTTTAATTTGTATTTTTGGATTTTCCCTACAGGAGTAGTTGGAAATTTATCTACTATGATAAATTGTTCTGGTACTTTGTAAGAAACTAAATTCATTTTACAAAAATCTTTTAAATTATTTAAATCAATATTTGTATTATTTAAAATGATGTAAGCAATTATTTTATAATCCATTATTTTATCAGGAATTCCTACAACAGACACATCACGAACATCTGGATGATTGATAATTATATTTTCAATTTCTATTGTTGAAATATTTTCCCCACTTCTTTTTATCACATCATTCACCCTATCAACAAAAAATATGTATCCCTCATCATCTTCATAAACAATATCGCCAGTATGTAAAAAATTATTAACAATTGTACTGTTTGTAGATTTGCTGTCATTTATATACCCTTTCATGAAAGTAATACCTGATTCACCTTGTATTAAAAGTTCTCCATTTTCATATGTCTTGGAAGTTTGTCCATCAAAATTCAAAATTTTATATTTATACAATGGTAAAATTTTACCCATACTCATATTTTTACTATGATTTAAAGGATTTGCAGATATCATTCCCGTAGTTTCACTCATCCCATAAATTTGAATTAGATTTATCCCGAATTTTTTATCCCATTGTATTAGTTCAGCTTCTGAAACAGATTGAGCAAACATAATTAATCTTAATTTATTATTTTTATCAAATAATGTGTTTTTTGATAAAAGCAGCATACGAATAGTTGATGCAAACAATGTACTTAAAGTTACATCGAATTTTTTTGCAATCTCAAAATATTTGGAAGTTGAAAATCTAGAAGTAATTACAGCAGATCCTCCTACTGATAAAACTGCTAACAAAGAATACTGTCCGTTTGTATGAAAAATAGGTAAAGTCAAATAATGTCTGTCTTTATCTGTCATTTTTAAATGTTTTGATACATTGCTAATCTTATTTAAGTATGAGTAATTAGTTGAAATAACTCCTTTTGGTAAATTTGTAGTTCCAGATGTAAATAAAATGGTGGCTTCCATATCAGGGTTTACTAAATTTCCTGAATAAATTGTAGAATGCTCAGATAGTAAATTATCTAAATCAGACAACGAATCGGAATTGATAACCAAATTACTAGAGGTTATATTAGATTTATCAGAAATAGAGATTAAAAAAATAGAATCAGATTTTTTATATTGATATGCTAATTCACGGTCTGTTAGATTTGGATTAACGGTGACACACACAATCCCAGTTCTAAAACAAGCAAATAAAAAAATCAGAAAGACTAGTGAATTTGGAATAGAAATAAGAATTTTAGATTCAGCTGAAATATTTTTTGATTTCAAGTAATTTGAAGCTTTAGAAATGTAGATATCAAATTCTTTATAAGTTAATTGTTCAGAAAAATTCGTATCTAAGTTTTCAAATATTAAACAAATTGTGTCTGATTTTTGTTTAGAATAATCTTTAATGATTTGATCAATGTTATAAAATCTACTACTATACAAATTACACCTAATTTAAACACAAATATTATAACATTATGAGCTCATATTTATTTTCACCTGCTAACGTCTCTAAGAATTTAATTAAAGGACTAAATTCTGATGCATTTGCTATGATTCCTGATTTGGAAGATTCTGTCCCTTTAGAAATAAAATCAAATGCTTTAAACAATTTAATTGATTTTATTAACAACAATGATCTAAATAATAAAATCATATATCCAAGGATTCATAATTCTGATGATAATACATGGATTGAAGAACAAATCAGCAAATTATCTGTTTTGAATATAAATGGATTAGTAATTCCGGGTGTTAATGACCCTAAATCATTTTCTAAACTTTATAACTTAATTAAAAAATATAATAATAATTTAGAAATAATTCCTTTGATAGAAAGTGTTGAAGGTTTGGATAACATGAAAGATTTAATAAGAGGATTTAATTTGAATATTATATCTTTTGGTAAATATGATTTCAGTCTTAATTTAAACATAGATCCTGAATTACAATCATCATTAATACAATATGCAAAACAAAAATTTGCATTTACTGCTCTATCAAATAATTGTATCCCAATTGACACACCTGAGTTAAATTTGTCTGATAAAAAAAAATTTGAAAGTGTATGTATTAAATCAAACCAAATAGGTTTTAAAGGGAAATATGCTTCTCATCCAGATCAAATTAGTATAATTAACAATTGTTTTAATAATATTTTTTTTAAAGAAGACGAAATTAAAGAAATAATTAATGAATATGAAAAATTATCTAGTAAAGGGATAGGTGCATTTAAATATAATAATAATATAATAGATTTGCCCGTTTATTTAAATTTGAAAAGGAAATATAAGAATATATGAACAATTTTAAAAATGATGAAGACCTATTTATATTATTCGCACATGCAAGTTACCAATTAGATGATGGATTTAAAGCTCATAATTTGAATTATAAATCTAAACAGGTTTACAATTATGAGGACCTTAAAAAATATATAAGTGAAACAGATATATTATGTGTATCTGGTATTTGGGATAACAATCTAATTGACTTGGCAGAAAATTTGAAATACATACAACTCACAGGTGTTGGTTATGATGCGTTTGATCTAGACAAATTAAAATCTAAAGGGATCAAATTGTGTAACGCTGTTGGTCTAAATACAATTGTAGTAGCAGAACACACAATGAGTTTAATTTTGTCATTTTCAAGATATCTACACATTGCAAGAGATAATCAAAATAAAAAATATTGGGCGCCATTTATTTCTGACCCTAATGAAAGACAAGCTGAAATTAATGGCAAAACAGTTGTGATATTCGGATTGGGTGCAATAGGCAATACTATAGCAAAATTTTGTAAAAGCTTTGATATGAATGTAATTGGAGTCAAAAGAGATATAAACGTTGATTCTGAATACACTGATTCGCTAGTACATACTTCCGAGTTGAAAAACATTGTAAACAAAGCTGATTATTTAATTATTAGTACATCTTTAAATAAAGACACTGAAGAAATAATTGATAAATCAATTTTTGATAATATGAAATCTGATTCATATTTGATTAATGTTGCAAGAGGTGGATGTGTAAATGAAAAAGATTTAATAGATGCTTTAGATAATAATAAAATAAGAGGAGCTGCTCTTGATCACTTGTCTACGGAACCATTGGATATAAATAATCCTTTATGGAATTATGAAAATGTAATAATAACTCCCCACAGTGCAGGAGAAACTCCAAATTATGAAACAGTAGTACCAGAAATAATAATTGAGAATTTGAAACGTATTAAAAATAATAATGAGGATTTATTACACAGAGTAGTTTAAGTTAATGTAAAATCTTTAATTACAATGTTAACTGAAGTTCCTTTACCGATTTCACTTTCTATTTTAATTCTGCCATTATGAGATTCAACTAAGTATTTAACTATCGAAAGTCCTAACCCACTTCCCCCGGATTTTCTGTTTCTTGAGCTATCAATTCTATAAAATCTTTCAAATATGTTTGTCAAATCTTTTTTAGCAATACCTTTACCTGTATCACTTATTGAAAGTGTTAAAGTTTTTGATTTGATCAATGATTCAAAAGTAATATTTGAATCATTATTTTCCATAGCTATAATAGCGTTATTTATCAGATTAGTTACAATTTGAGTGAAACGTTGCAAGTCATAGCTAATTACAATTGATTTGTCAGTTTTATTTGATACTTTAACGTTATGTTCTTTGAATCTTGGTTTGAATATTTTTACAATATTATCGATTTCGGAATTAAGATTAAATGTAGTGACGTCCATATTTAACATCCCTGATTCAGCAAGAGAAAGAGTACTTAAATCATCAATTATTTTAGACAGATTGTCTACTTGTAAATTTAAAATAGATAAAGTATTTTTGTTAGGTTTAATAACCCCATCAGCCCATCCCTCAATGTAACCTTTAAGATTCGTTAGAGGAGTTCTTAGTTCATGAGCAATATCAGCAATCATAGTTTTTCTTTGTTTATCTAATTTTTCTAATTCTTCTGCCATATAATTAAAGGAGTGAATAATTTCATTGAGTTCGCCTTGAGAGTTTTGTTCAATTTCTATTCTTTTAGAAAAATCTCCTTCACTTAATTTTTTAGATGTATCTACAATGCTAGTTATCGGTGTTAAAGCTCGACGAGATAGGAGCCAGATAACAAATACAGCAGTAATAATTGCAAATATTCCAATAACAGTAATGGATCTTATCATCTGTCTTGCAATATTAGTAACAGGAGGGTCAATAAGTAATAAATTTGACTGATCTTCTGTTGCTGATAGAGATTGTATAGCTAGCACACCTTCTGGCCCCATTTGAGGTGAATTAAGATCAATTTCTACAAGCATATTTCCGTTTCTAGTAGGAATTACTTGAAATATTGGAGCATTATTAGTTTGGTTATAATAAAAACCTCTTTTCGAATCAAAGATTTTTTTATTATTTTCGTCGTAGAGAGTTATAAATGTACCAGAAATTTTTGAATAGTCCATAAGAGTTTTTTGGACTTCTTTAAGACTAGTATTTGGGTTTAATCTGATTGAATCAATTAAATTTTCAATTCTCTTCACTTTAATAGCATTATATTCATTTTGAAGATTCTGTGATTCTATACTTACAACGTGCCTAACATAAAAACCAAGAGCTAGCATGCAACCAACCAAAACAATAGTGAAAGAAAAAGTGATTTTGAATACTAAGCTATTTAATAATTTTGAAATATTATGCATCTATCAATCTATAACCTAAGCCATAAACTGATTCAACGTATTCATTTTCAGGATCAGCATTTTTTAATTTTTTTCTTAAATTTGCGATGTGAGTATCTATGGTCCTGTCAAAGCCATCAAAATCTAGTCCAAAAACCAAGTCGATTATTTCTTGCCTGGAGTAAATTTTTCCTGGATAGGAACAGAGGTTTTGTAAGATAGAAAATTCTTTTGGTGTTAAATTCACTTTAACATCATTCATAAGTACTTTTTGAAGATTAACATCTATTTGCATATTTTTGAGTGACAATATTTTCTTTTTAGCAAATAAATTTTGTTTGTCAATTCTTCTGAATATTGCTTTAACTCTAGATACTAATTCCTTTGGGCTAAATGGTTTTGTAACATAATCATCAGCACCTAGATCTAATCCTTTGATAATATCTGACTCAGTAATTTTTGCAGTTAGCATAATTACTGGAGTATTGTACTCATTTCTGTATTCTTTTATGAATTCAATACCTGATAATTTGGGTAACATTAAATCTAGTACAACCAAATCGAATGACTCGCTGTAAGCGATGTTCAACGCAACTTCGCCATCGAAAGCGTTTTTTACATTCCATTTTTCATTTTCAAAATAAGTTGTTACTAGATTTGCAACATTTTTATCATCTTCTACAACTAAAATTTTTTTTGCCATGATTATATTATTTTACAAAATAATTAAGAAATTATGTAGTATGAGAAATGAATTCTTCTATTCGTTGAATACCTTCTTCTATTTCGTCAGGTGTTACAGACCCGTAGGCAATCCTCAGATATGAACCCCATTGATCTCCAAATATTGTACCTGGAAGTGCTAAAATTGACTTGTTAACAATAAGATCTTCACAAAATTTCCATGTGTCATTGATAGTTTTTAATTCAACGAATGCATAAAAGGCTCCATTTGTATTTTCCCAATTCAAATATTCAGACTTTTGAAGAACATTAATTAATTTCGTTCTTGAATTAGAAGCAGCAACAAAATTCTTTTGTACAGCATTATTCGAGTTATTGATAAGTTCTAACAGAATGTTCTGAGATATAGCTGGTGCACAAATAGAAATTGTATCTTGAATTTTAGACAAATCATCAATCAAATCAGACGAAGCACAAATATAACCAAGTCTTAAGCCAGTTATACCAAATGTTTTTGAAAAACTTCCTACAATTATCAAATTTTCAAAATCTGAAAACTCAGACAAAGGATTATAATTAGATTCGTAAACAAAATCATCGTAAGTATAATCAAGAATCAAAGTAAGATCATTTTTTATACATATTTCAGATAATTTTTTTATATCGCTAGTATCGTAAATTGCACCAGTTGGGTTATTTGGTGAATTTATAATTATAGATTTAGTTTTATCATTAATGTTATTAATAATGTTGTCTATATCAAGTTGGAAACCATTATTAGGTTTAGTATTAACTTCAACTACAACTCCTCCAATCATTTCGATGGCCATTGCATGATTAAAGTAAACAGGGCTTGGAATCATTATTTCATCTTCTTCATCAAGGTGTAAAAATAATGATTTAAATAGAGCACTATTGGCTCCTGAAGTAATTATAAAATTATCAGGAGTAACGTCAAAAGAGGTTTTTGAATCAATTTTTTTAGATATAAATTTTCTTATATCATATTTTCCTTTTATTTCTGTATATTTATAAGAACTAGATTCTAATAAAATATTGTTTTTAAATGTATGATAATCTACAGGCGTATGCATTGGGATTCCATGACCAAAAGAGATTTGAGGAATATTAGTATTTGATTTGTATTTAAGCAGATTATTAAAATAATCAATTGGCGGTGTTTTAACTTTTTTTATATTTTTATTTATTTCAGTCATTAATTTTTTTATTCAAATTATCTATACCGTCTGGATCAACATTAAAATATTTGGCTTGAGGATGATGAAATACAATGGCACTTACAGAACCTTCTGGATCCATCATATATTCTTCAGTTAAATTTACACCAATAGTTTGAAGTGGATTTAATAATTTCCACAATTTAGATTGGTCTTCTAAAAGAGGGCATGCTGGATATCCGAAAGAAAATCGTTTTCCAGTATAGTTAGCTTTAAATATATCAGAATTTGTGATTTGATCATTATCAGATATCCCCCACATAGTTCTTATTTTCTTATGGATATACTCTGCAGATGCTTCCGCTGTTTCTAAAGCCAAAGATGATATGACGTGCGAAATCAAAAAGTCGCCTTTATTAAGATAAAATTCTGATAGTTCTCTTATGTTTGGACCAAAGGTAGTTACAAACATAGAAATGTAATCTTTCTTATCAGAATTAATTGGTTGAAGATAGTCAGAAAGGCATAATTTGTCTTTATCTGTTTGCCTAGCAAATTGAAACCTTTCAATTTCATTGCCTTGATTGTACAAAATTACATCATCATTGTCAGATTGAGCATTGAAAAACTTATATACTACTTTAGCAGTAAATTCATTAGATTCAGAAATTATATTTTTCACATCATTGACACTCTTTAATAATGACTGAGCTTTATTGTCACCATTGTTTAAATTTTTCAAAAAATTACCTTTATAACCTAAATGCCTGTTGAATAACATGACCGGGTTGATTAATTTCCAAACTTCATCTAAAGGTAATTCTAAAACATGTTCTTTCAAGTCAGGAGGTTGAGGAATTATTTCAACAGGGTTAATTTTTTCAATATTTCGATTTGAAATACTAGATTTAGAAATTTTAGAACTAGAAACAACATTAGTTTTATAATGAGTAATTTTATTTTCAATATCTTTGAAAAGTTGATCCTTTTTTTCAATGTCATTAATTGAATTTACTATATCTAGACCAGACATAGCATCAGTAGCGTATATTACATTATTTTTGTACGATGGAAGGATATTGAGATAGGTAAATTTTTCAGTCAAAGCTGCCCCGCCCACCAGAATAGGAACTTTTATGTTTTCTTTAAACAAATCTTCGGCTGTTTCAACCATCATTTGTGCAGATTTCACAAGTAATCCGGATAGCCCTATAAAATCAGGATTGTACTTCCTAAAAGCTTGAATTAATTCTTGAGACGTAATTTTAATTCCAAGATTTATCACATTATACCCATTGTTAGAAAGAATGATATCAACTAAATTTTTCCCTATATCGTGAACATCTCCTTTTACAGTAGCTAATAAAATTGTACCTTTGTTTGTAAGTTCCGATTTTTCCATGAACTTTTCTAAATATGTAACAGATGTTTTCATAACTTCGGCAGATTGTAGAACTTCTGCTACAATAAGTTCGTTTTTACCAAAAAGTTCAGATACCACATCCATACCACTCATCAATGGTCCATTAATGATTTCTAGAGGTTTTTTAATTTTAAGACCTTTGTCTAAATTCGCTTCTATTTCATTCTTAGAACCGCTAATTATGGATTCTTTTAAAAATTCGT